>Ga0181411_1000317_pt1 | contig 17257 bp, 14 predicted proteins | sample 34SPOviralmetaG_FD_130114 | JGI IMG/M metagenome (GOLD analysis project Ga0181411, IMG submission 130114) | Marine viral communities from the oligotrophic San Pedro Time Series (SPOT) site, San Pedro Channel, CA, USA - 34 SPOT_SRF_2012-07-09 | ecosystem: Environmental > Aquatic > Marine > Strait...
ACAATAGACCATATGCGTCAGTTGAACACTTTTATCAAACATGGAAATCAGGTAAAGAAAATACAGATGTATATAATCGTCCTGACGACTTTGTTGGAAAGAAAAGAAAAGCTCCTTCTAGCGTAGACACAAAGATTAGCTCAAGGGTTATGAAGCATGCTATGCTAGAATCATTTAAGCAAAACCCAGCTCATTTAAATGAGTTGATTGCTACAGGTGAGGCTACATTAACACATACACAAGAAAAAGGATTTTGGAAAACAGAATTTCCTAAGCTGTTAATGGAAGTAAGAGAAGAGCTTAAGTCAAGTCAAAATAAAAAGTTCTTAAAAATACCATCACATGGTCGTAGATATTATGGTGACATAGGTGTTCCTCTAGAAAAAGATGAATACTTTAGAATGGTACAAGAACAACTTAATAGACCTCTTATGGCAATGGATGAGTTGTCAGATGAAGAAAAAGGTGAATTAGAAGGTCAATACTTAGCATATGTAGAAACTGTTAAGGTTATTGCAGATATGTATAAAGACGTTAGAGAAGACTTTGCAGATAGTACATATAGATTAGATTATTCTAAAAAACACTCTAGTAAGAAAGCTTTAGACAATAAATTTAAAGACATTGTATTTGTATATAAAGAACTAAGAGAAACTCTAAGTAAGATAAATGTAGTTGTTGGTGACAACGTAATGAAAGGTGACCCTATTGCTAAAGCATCATTATTAGCTTTTGCGCAAACACAATTTGGTAATCACATAGCTGAAAAACAAATTGCAGATTGGGAATACTCTCAAGGTAAAAAGTTTGTAGAAGAAATTTCTAAGCCACAATCAGAACTACGTAAAAAAGATATAGGCGCTTTAGAGCAATGGATGTCACCAGGAGATTTTGGTAAAACAAAACCTGCTATGGCTTACATAAACAAGACCATGAAAACTACTCACATGAAGTATACAAGAAATATATCTCTTGTTACTAAAGAAATGAATGAGAAGTTAGACGCTTTGTATAAAGATAAGTTTGGTGATGGTATGTACTCTAAAGGTATAAAACTTTGGAAAAAATATATGCCGTTTGGTTCTATGTCTTTTGATGAAATATTATTCGGTAATTTCTTTAGCTTTGACGATAAAGCAAGAAAAGGAATAAAAAAATATATAGACTTAGATGGTAAAGTCAGCTATAGTGACACTTCTAATTTAGAGCTCAAAAAATCATTATTCTTAGTAGGTAAAAAATATGGTAATGCATTATTACTAAACAGAAAAGGTAATGCTTATAAATCTTTATCTAAAGCAGAACAAGATTATCTTGAGATGTATGTAAAGTTTACGAACTTTTATAGAGATATGATTGTAGCTAGAGGATTGTATGAAGATGGTCGTGGCGCAAACTATATACCTAACATAGGCTCTGCTACATGGGAAACATATCACAGACGTGGTTTCTACGGAATGTATCACCAATTAATAAAAGGTGATGAAGAATTAGCTAAGATTATAATCGAAGACATAAATCCTATTACAGGTGAAAAAGAAATGTTAGATTATTTTAGTTGGAAAGCTATTTATATGCACGCACCAGGGGAAACATTTACTATTATAAGACCACAGCAAGTAGGTAAAAGTATTAAAATGGTTGAGCGTCAACAACAGAGTAAGCAAGAAATGACTGGCGCTGAAAGAGTAAAAGCATTTAGAGTTATTAGAGATAAAGCTCAAAAACTATGGGATAAACAACAAGATGATGCTGGTAACAAAATAAATGTAGATAGCGCTGTAACTGAAATGATGAAGTTAGAAGAAGAAGAAGCAATGAATCGTCACTTACACAGACGTTCTATGTCTTCTGCTTATCTTGCTACTTATAATATGCATAGAGCTTTAGCTAACTACATGAGGTTAATGATGTTCCAACACGGTAATATATATAGAGATGTTGATAATGTTTATCATCATTTGTCTTGGGCTGGTGATGATAACTATGAAATCGTTAACCCAAACACAGAAGATGAGTTTGCTTTAGCATTTACAGGTTTTAGTGATAAGATGGGTGAAGTAGACGCTGCTATGGTTAATTTAGATGCATCTAATACAAGAGCTGTAGAGTTTTTAGAAAAAGTAGTTAAAGGTGGTTTAATTAAAAAAGAAAAAAATCTTACTTGGACAGATAGTCCGTTTAAGATATTAAACCAACAACCAGAAAAAGTTGTAGTTAACTTCTTTACGCAATGGACAATGTATATAGCGTTAGGTCTTAACTTTAGCGCTGCTGCAGGTAACGTTCTTATAGGTAAGTATAACTCATTTAGACAAGCTGGTGCAGGCGCTTTATTAAGAGGTGAAAAAAGATTCTGGGGCTTATCATCTAATGGTGTATATAATAACTCAGAAAGAGAAAAGGCTTCTAAAATGATTAGTGAGTTTGGTATTCTTACATATAGAGCAGAAGAAGTAGCAGAGGGTGTAGGTGCAAGTTCGTTAAGTAGTTTGTTCTTTTACCCAATGGTATTTGCAGAAAACTGGATACAACAAGCACAGTTTTTAGGTAACCTAGAGCAAGAACAATGGGACTCTTACTTTGTAGATAAAAACGGAGAGCTTAAACATAAAAGCGAAAGAGAAGGCATGTCTAAAACAGAAGAGTTAGAGTGGAAAAGAAAAGCTGATGACTTTAAAAAACGAACAGGTAAGAATTTAAAACTTACTGCAGAAGATATATCTGTATTAGAAAGAAGAGTTATTGACGTACAAGGTAGAGGTTATTCTGAAACTGATATACGTTTTATACAGCTTTACTCTATAGGTAATATGGTAATGCAGTTTAAGAGATGGTTCCCTACTTTCTTAGCAGACAGATTAAAAAGAGAAGATATTAATGATTTAGGCGATATGAAAATTGGTTCTTTAATTGCTAGTAAAGATTTCTTAATTAGAATGAAAAACGAAGGAAAGATTGCTGACCCTAAAAAACTTAAAGAAGAGTTAAACAAATTACCTGAACATAGACGAGATGCAGTTTTAAGAGCATGGAGAGGAGCACAAGGTAATATGTTAGCTGCTTTATTATATGCATTAGTTCTTCACGGAACAGATGATGATGAGTGGGATGACACAGAAAAACTATTAGAAAAACTATTAGGAGATACAATGCTTATGGTTAATGTTCCTAAATTAGTTTACATGACTAATATACCAGCAATGGATACAGCTGAAAATTTAGGTTTAGCATTATATCATGCTGCTATGAGAACAGAGTATCAACGTAAAGCTAAGTATGGAGATAAAGGTGACCTTAAAGCAATGGCGCACTTTGCAAGACTAATGCCAGCATCATTAAGACCTGTATTGCAAACAGGCTCTGCTGGTGAATCAAGAGGTGCTCTTAACTAATAATTTAAACATTTATAATTTGTATATTTGTATAAAATCATAACATGGCGGTACAGACAATAAATACAGACATAGCTGCAGAGGTGAATATATCTGCAAGAAGAAACGATACGTTTATTTTTAAATTTACTGTAGCTAATCCACTTGCACCAACGCAAGGTTTATCTATGAATGGTGGACAAACAACTAATACTACTTATCCTGAGTTTCAGGCTAAGATGTCTATTGTTGACACTAACACGGGTGATATTAAGCTTACTTTGTATTCTTCTTTTTGGCAAGACACTGATGGAACTATTCTTGTTCAAGAATCAGCTAAATTAGCCGTTGCGCCAACTGCTACTACAGCAGGTACGTATAGTGGAAATGAAACCCAAGTAAGTACTGTAAAGTCTGGTGGAGCTATTAATTTTAGCTCAAACACAGCTGCTCCTGAGTCACAAGCCGTAGTTAACGTACCTTATAATTACATGGTTTTTGAGCCAGGTGAGTATATTTATGATTTACAAATAAGACAACAAGAGGACGGTGCAGATTTAAATAGTATCAAGTATACAACTTGGATGTTTGGTAAGTTTACTTTAAACGCAGATATAACAACAACTTCGTAATGTCAATACCAAGTATAAGCGTAATACCACCAAAACACAAAATCGAAATAAGTACTGTTTCGGGTTATGCTTTTACGCAAGAAAATTTAGCGTATGGATTTACTCCTTCGCCATATAATGATGTATTAATTGCAGACATAGAAGTAGAGCCGTTTCCTATAAGTGAAACTCCAGAAGTGGCAACACTTGGTGGATTAGTTTTACAACCAGATATTAATGTCATAGTTGGTACGCAAACTAACTCTATAATACAACAATTATTAAACAGTTTTGTTTATACATTTAACAACTTTCCTGAAGAAGAGGTGGGTTCAGGGCTAGTAGCTGAAGGAGGACAGGTTTGTTTTTTTGACCCTGTAACAATTTTAGGTGGAACAAACACTTTTACAGTGTATAATTGTTCTGTAAATACAGCTACTGTCCAAGCTTTAGATAAGGGAGCTAGAAGTCAATTATTTATTTTTATGCATCATATTGATGGAACATTAACAGTATTACATAAAGGCTATATTGATTTGCGTCCTAGTGCAATAGTAAATTGGTCTCCTGGTAAAACAATATATTTAAACAGTGACAATGTGTTAGACACATCGCCTACAGCTACTTCAGGACATTGGGTCAGGTCGTTAGGTTTTTGTGTACCCAACACAGAAGATAGAAAAAGAATCTGGTTTGAAGCAGATAGCACATATTTAAGAATTATTTAAAACAACAAAAATGGCTACTAATAAATTTCCAAAAACATATCACGAGGGCGCCTTAAACGCTGCTAAGCCGTATGAAAATAGAGCGTATAATATATATACAGAAAGTGGTGCTCCTTTATGGCAACCAGGCGATAGCGGTATAGATTTTTATACATTCAAGGATGAAGCAGGTAATGATGATTCTCCTGAAACATCTTATGTTTTAGTTGTTATAAAAAATCAAGGGGAACCTGAGTCTATTTTAGATTTATCTAATGTGGCTATCTCTAATCCTGGAAACGTTCCTATTAATCCTTTTAGTATTGTAACTAATTATAGTGATGTAAATGTATCAGCATCTATTACAACTGGTACAGATGGATTACATACAATTCCTTATGCTGATTATCCAAACGTTTTTTCAATAGACGATGGTACGGGTAACAGTACAAATGTTGATTATGGAGCAGCTGCAACTGGTTTTACAGCATTAGACCCTGCTCCTATTGGTTTTGTTAGACTGGTAACTACAGGTGAAACTATAGAAGGTAGCAACACTAATGATGACGAACCTTTTAATGATTTTGGAAGCTCTAGTGTACTAAGATATATACCTTTTTATAAGCCTTCTGATTTAATGAATTCTAATAATGCAATAGGAAACACTGCTACTGATTATGGCTCAGGTACAGAACCTTACCCGCATTATGCTGCTATATTAATTAAATGTGACCCTACTGAGCCTATGGAAATTCAGCATGGCGAGATAATGCTTAATATTTTTCATAGTCAATACCAACAAATTAATATAAGCCTTGTAATGACTGCTTATAATGTTGGTAATGCAGCGTATGAGCAGGGCTGGCTGTATAAACACGGAGAAAATGTTTCGTTAAATTACGACCCAGAACAGGGTTCTATGGATACTGGTACTTGGAGATATGAACAGTGGAATCCTCATGCAACGGTAACACCTAGTACGGTATCACCTGGCGCTATAAACTCAGCTATGTCGTTTTCCAATATTCCTTATTCTGCAACAGGTAGTGAGGCTCCAACCTTTGATACTAGTACTACAAACAATCATAATTTCTTTTTACCTCCAAAACCTAAAAACCTTTACTGGAATAACTATAATAATTTTTTACAAAACGATGCAACTCAAAACACGTATGCAGATAGACTACCTTGCGTAAGAATTTGGGATGACACAAGTTTTACTGGCGGTATTCAATGGCATCATTTTGGCGATGAAGCTGCAGATTTTTTTGGTTTAAAAGTGGATTATGGGGTTTTAAATAGTAATTCTGTATATGAGAATGAAAACCCTTCTACTACTTATATAAAAGTTAAAACTCTTAACGAGTCAGGAAACACTAGTCTATACCAGGGTCCATATAAAATAACAAATGACACCATAGAGGGACCGTCAGGTTTAATGATTGAGATGAATAATTTAAGTTCTACCTTACACACATTATCTCCAAATGAATATTTGTATTTAGTAATGAATACAGGTGATGGTAAGCAAAATTCAAGTCTTGATAATAAAACTCATAGGTCTTACGCAGGTGTTCCACTTTTTCCAAATTCGATGGGTAGAGGAACTGGAAATGGAGATGGTGCATATGCATTTAGAATGAATGCTAATGTATATCCTTTTTACCATAAAGATTATTATGTTAATAGTAATATAAATGGTCCTACACAAAAAGAAGCAATACCTATATTACATGGTACATACGACTATCTTACCATGGTTCAGAAACAAATTTATAGATATACTAAAGCTTGGTCGGCAGATAATGATGGAAATTTTGAATCTGGACAAGGAGAAAACGCAAGATGGGCACAACATGGATACGCTTTAGGTGGAAGTGGTGGTTTTAACTTAAACAACAGTAGTAACGACCCTAATGGTGATTTAACATTTAGAGCAAGAACTCATACAAATGGTAATCAAAATAGTCAGCCGTTAAGAATACCAGGAATACATAGTTATTATAAGGGCAATAGATTGGGGATGGCTAACATGCATGGTCTTCACTTCGATGCAAGAAATCATGTACACGAAGGAGACGTAGACAGCAACTGGGACGATGCTGAAGGAGCTACTCAAACAATAACTTGGAGCTCAACACCACACAGAGGTTACTCAAAAGTAATTTCAGACACTGGTACTGCTTCTGGTGGTTGGAAGTCTGTAAAAAAACACATGCACCTAAGAGATATTGTTAGAATTCCATATTTAACAGCTTTAAGTGGCCCTAACCCCCAAGATGATGATTTTCATGAATCTACAGTGCACCCTTCAGTTACTTGGACTGTTTTTAATCCAGATTACTGGGACAATACTGAGACTAACATGAATCCATATGCAGATAATTTTCCTTGGTCAGATGAATCATCTGTTTGGGATACAGATTCTGAGACATGGTATGACGGAGGTAACACTAAAAACGGAGCACCTAATAGAATAATAAAAAAAGAAAATCTATTAAGTCAGTATGTACATTACGGTACTTCAAACACAAGATGTGGTTTTGTTCCTGCAGGATTTCATAGGTGTGTTACTGGCGGCGCAGAAAATATAGCTGAAGTCTTGTCTCCTCAAATAGGGCCAGACTCTTCATACAATTCAGATTCTTCAGTAGAAACAAATAATCCAGCAATTTTTGCCGAAGATTCTGGAAATTGGGAAACTAATTTTACAATAAGAGGTTTTAATGTAAAACAAAAAACAATAAAACTTAAAACAAAAGCTTCTGGTTTACCATCTAATGATGGTGCTTTTGCTACGGGATATAATATACCTGAAAGTCCTACAGTTGATTATCATAGGTATTATAATTTTAATAATGGTGCAATTAGTTCTTATGGAAATCCACCTACTGACCCTAACACGCCTTCGTGGTTTACAGGCTTATCTGGCGCTCCTGGTGGAAATTACGAATCTCAAGCATTAGATGATAGGGTTTATCATACAGGTGATGCGATAGGTAGATTCTATGTTGCTACGAGGTTTACAATTAATCAAAACGCAGCTGTAAATTACGCAAAAACTACAAACGCTCAAGGTGGTGGTAACTTAGATACATCTATTACACATTCTTCTAATACTTTAGAATTTACTTTATGGGCTTATTTCTGGCCAAGATACCAAAGAGGTATTACGTCTCTCATGACAGGTACACTGGGTGAAGCTCAGGGCCATATGAAAACAGTAGATAATTTATACATTACCGAATGGTCGTGCCGCACAAATGAAGCAGTAACTGGTATGACAGGAGTGTCTGAAGGAGCTGAAGTAACAGATGAGATGATAGAAACTTTTGCACAGCCAAAATCAATGACAACGTCTCCTACTGATACATACTCATTTGTACCTCAATATTCTTCTTGGTATGAATTTAAAATAGCTTCTAAAGTAACAACTAAATCTGCTTACTGGAAAAAGCTTCCTTTTAATGGTAGAGCTATGCTTAAACACCAAAGATACTTTACTCACGACGTTGAGACTGCTCAAAAAATTTCAATAAGTGGTCTTGAAACTGCTAATGATGCGTATGGTATAATTCCTGGCCCAAGATTTCCTGGTAGATTTCCTGATGAAACAAGTGGTGAATGGGAATGGGCATGGCAAAATGATTACGCAATATACGAAGGAACTACAACTTATAACGAAAACTCAAATACGTATGATTGCTTTATACCAGTAAACGTTGGTGTTTTAGGTAGAAGTAGTGATTATGGTATACAGTTAGTTAACATTTCTTTAGAAAATGAAAACTTAAAGCCTTCAGGAAAGCCTACAGAAACAGATGGAGAGTATGAAATTCCTAGAAATAGACCTCATCAACAAGGTGTTATGTTTGGTAACCCATTATATAGATGGCAAAGACACCAGAGTGTATCTGGGTCAGGTAATTCAGAAATTTTTAGAGGTGGGCACTTAAAGGCTGATACTCTCACTTCTTCTTCTTATTGGTCAATACAAAGTGGTGGTCCAGCAAGTGCAACTCCAGAGCCTCATCAAAGAATGACTCGTAATGACGCTGATACTGGTGATGAGATGAGATTTATTCATCATGCTGCTATTTCTGATACAAACATAAACCCTCAAGTGGGTATGGAGACTCATGAGATGCATCCTATTGTAAGAACAGCACCTCTAAGTAATATAACAGTTAAAAACGTAGGTACTATAAGCGCAACTACTCAAGATATTAATTTATTAAACGCTAATATTGTAACAATAAAAAACAATGTAGCAGTAAGTAATGCTTTTCTTAACCAAGATTTGCGTAGAGCAAAAGATGCTGGTATTAGAGTTGGTCAAAAAGTTTACCATGTAGATAGTATTAGTGGTGCAAAGTTAACAGGCACTACAGAAGGAACGTCAAATTTTAATTGCATACCTAATGGTGCAACTGTTTTAGCTATTAACGATAATGTTGTTACCATAAGTGCTAACACATTAAACACAAGTGATGTTACTTTAGGTACTAACACTATTAGATTTGATTATCCACAGCCAAATTATGCTTCATGGTGTATGTCAAGAGGTACAAGACAATCTTGGCAATCACACGGAGTAAGAGCAATGGAAAGAAGTGGTGTAGCATACCAGAAATACTCCCCTTATTTTATTATGCCTTTTAGTAATATAGAAGAGAATAATTTTCAGGGGAATGGTCAAAGTAAATTTATCTGGTGGAGATATGGTGGTACTACTGTAACTCAAGGGCAGTTTCCTAACAATTACGACTACGTAGTTCCTGCATGGGATGCTACTGGTAGTGATTGGAAGTGTATGATAGGAGGCTTTAACTCTATGCCTGCTGGCATGATTCACCCAACGCCAGACTCTGCACAGCAAATATCTGTAGTTGGAACATCTGATAACTTTGATTACGTATTTAAAGAAAATACGCTGTGGTGGTGTTGGTTTAACTTTGGATTAATGAATGGTATTACTAATGCAGAACAGCAGGGTGCTGCGTCTCGCGACAATTATTATCCAATATGGTATCAGGACATTGTATGGACAAACGCGTATTCTCAGTACACCTCTATTTCTGGGTGTGATTTAGAAGATTTAGCATTTAGTAAATTAGGTCCTCATGGTAGATATGCTGATGGGTGTCCTCACATATGTTTACAAATTGATAAAGAAAAAGCTGTTGCAAATCAAATTGAATATGGAGTGTTTTACAATACTGTAAGAATTAGGTATATGTTAAACAATAAATTAGAAAACTTTGGCTTAGATAATGAAAGAATTGGACCTCGATATTTTAATGAATTTAAAGGTACTGGTTTCATATCTGAATTTGGCAATAATAGTGGAGATTTAGATGACAACATGGTAAACTATGCAGAGGGTGGAGCTGTAAATGCTAACGTTTACGAAGATGTTTTCTTGGTAAAAGTTATTTTTGATGCTTCTGTTCCTGCTCTTGTTGTTTCTGATTTAGAAGGTGACGCTCAAGCTAATAACACAGCAATTGATTTCGGTATATTAAACTCTAATTAATGGCATTTGGGTCTGAATTATTATTTGATGGTCAAGGCCCAATGGGATATGATGCAAATTATCATGAGGTCTACATAACCTGCGTAAACGCAGGTGTAGGCTCTTATCTTGTTATAAATAAGCTTTGGATTGATTCTTATAATGCTTGGTTAGATGATTTTAATTCAGAAACTATTAACTCTGCTTGGCCTGAGTATAGATTTTTTCCTTTTTTTATTTCTAGTTCACATAGATTAATTGGAGGCGAAGAACTTCCTTTTACAGTTCAGAATCCAGATTCTTTTAACTACCCATCTTATTTTAATGTAATGAATGGAAGTGTAACTCATCCTTTATCAAATTGGAGCGCAACTTATGGTGGATTTACTTTTAATGGTTTTAATACTCCAGGGTTTGGAGGTAATATAAAACGAAGAGATAATTATAGATTACCGAATAGGTTTAAATTACACGATAACGCGTTAACTGGAGACAAACTTAGTTTTAAATTAATGTTTTCAACTGATTTAAAAGGAAAACATAAAGGTTATATGAATATAGAATACTTTACATATAATTCTGGAAATGGAGATATAGAATATAAAAGAAGAGCTGTTCCTTTAAATGGAGTAATACACAGAAGTAATTTTAGCGAAGTAGATTACACAGATTTTGAAGACATTTACGAAATGGAAGATGCGGTAATTTCTAATCCATTTATATCAGTAGAATTATCTTAATATGGCTGAACCAATACTATCAGTTACAGATTTAGAAGGGGATACGCATTATATGATAAATGTGGGTCTTTTAGAGGCACCTCTTTTTAATTCATCAGACAACACAGTGATTATTGATTTAAACGCAGGTTGGTCTATGTTTTCTTTTCCTATAGACGTTTTAAATTTAACTTCTGATTTATGGGATACTGTTAATTACCCTTATCCTGTTACAATGAGCTCTATATTAAAACAGTATTTATATAAATCTGTTGAAGGGCAGGAAGATGTTCCTGTTTATAGTAATCCACAAGAATATTTAGAAAACGTTATTATAGTTAAAAACAATTTTGGTTTAGCTTATTTACCTCAATGGAACTTTGATGGCCTTGGTGCTGAAATGGAATACAACGGAACCACTGTTCAATTTCAAGGTTTTCAAATAAAACTTGGTTCACCAAATTATTATATTAAACTTTCTGGCCCATATTATGAGCCAACTACTGTAACTACGCAAAGTTTTCAACTTTCAAATGGCTGGAATATGATAGGTGTTCCGTTTGAAGAGTGTACTGTTTCTGCTGTAACTTATGTGCAAGATTTTCTAGATAAGGTTGTTATAATGAAAAATTATATAGGCGCAGCCTATCTGCCCGAATGGAACTTTAATGGTATAGGAAACATGACTGTTGGGTGGGGTTATCAATTAAAATTACAAAATCATGATGATTCTAATTTAACTGTTACACATAAAACAGGGGGTACGGTAATTATAGACGACGAAGAAGTTGATGATAATCCTATAATTGATATTGTAGATATAATAGATGATATTCCATTGATTTCTGATGGTAATATAACAATTAAGGTTCCAGGTAATATAATAGTACAAGTTGTAGATGGCTTACCTATTAAGCGTATTTTAGATAAAAAAGTAAAGTTAATAAATGAATATGAAGGATTTGGCACTGGAGGTAAAAGCGCGCCTTCACAAGAAAACATACAAGAAAACATACAACAAAATTTACAAGAAACAATTCAAAAATCTTCAGGTAAAGTTACGCAAGAAGCTATTGGACCTTTTCAGGAACAACTAAATGAAATAATGTCAAAGTTTTCAGGAAAAGATGAACCTTCTGGTTATCCTATACAAGCTTCAAATTATGTAGAGTGGAGGTGGCTTCAGATTAAAGACAAAAAAATATCTGGAGACATAATTAGCTTACAAGATAATTTATTAAATTATTTAAGAACTCAAGTTTTTACTTTTGCATTTGTAGCTTATAATAGCAATAGAACTGTAATTGTTTGTAATCATTCTTTCAAATTAATTAGATATAATCTTTCTAAAACAGTAGCATTTCCATTAACAGGAGACGATTCTACTACAACAAATACAATAGAAGGGTTGGTGTCTAATGAGATTCCTATTATATATTTCTTTTCAGGAGAAAAATATTATCAATGTACATTTACATTAAGTAGTGGAGATATGCAGTACGCAAAAGATAAAGAAATAAATGTCGTAAGCATGTCTTTGGCTGATGGAGTATTAAACATTAAAGACTAGAATAATTAAAAAATAAATTTAGTAAATTTGTGTATGCAAAATTTATATGTAACAATTAGTACTGCAGATGAATTCTATGTGACTGGTTTAAAAAAAACTGAGTCGGAAGATTTTGATTGGAAAAAAGTTACATTATTTACATTGATTTCTGGACTAAACACAGACCTTACTATTGATGAAATGCTTACAAATTTTCCTACAAAAAATATTTATGTTTCTCTTATAAACAACTCTTTAAATAATATATAATGGCTAAGCTATCTACAGACATATCTCAAAAAATCGACATAGAATGCAGAAAAAGCGATAGCTTATATTTAGTTGCTACCTTAGAAACGGGTTCTTATGGTTCTGGAAATTATTTTAATTTAAGTTCTTATAATAATGTAGCGTTAATAGTAAAAAATTCAAATGGAAATTCTGTTTTAGAGTTATATAAAAGTGCTGGAACAGATTCAGGTGTAAAATATTACGAAAAAATATCTACAACTACTATTGGTAATATAACTATTAATGCTACGTCTACAGCTATGACAATACCAGAAGGCTCTTACACTTATACGTGTAAAATAAGCAATTCTATTACACAACATACAGTAATGCATGGAAAGTTTAAAATAGTAGATTAATGCCTACAGAGTTAAACATATCATTAAGTTCTAATGCAGAATCTCCTACTATAAAGTTTGTTTTAACAGACGACCTTGCGGCTATACTATCGGATTCAACAGAGTCTATGTCTCCAAACATTACTTATGTAGCTATTGGTGCTACTGGACCTCAAGGTGCGCCAGGAACTGCAGATGTAGGCACTGGTGAAATAGTAAGTTCATTAATTGCAGATGGTGCTGTGACAAATTCCAAGCTAGGAAGCATGGCTGTTTCAGCAAGCAAGTTAGGGACTAATGCTGTGTCTACAAGTAAAATACAAAATCTTGCTGTTAGTACAGATAAGATAGCAAACAATGCTATTACTGCAGATAAAATAGCTCCTGGTGTAGTAACCGCAGAGCTTTTGTCAGATGGTGCTATAAGCACTAGTAAGTTAGGAGACGGCTCTATACCGACAAACAAGTTAACAGATGAGGCTGTAACTACTGCTAAAATAGCTCCAAATACAATTACAAAAGCAAAAATAGCTGCTAAAACTCTTACAGGAGCAGAGATAGAAGATAATGTTGTATTAGATGGGGCTAAAGTAAGAGGTAGTGTTCAGTTGTTAGGAGATAGTCCCGCGTTTTTAAAAGGTCCTATCCAAGATGTACTTAATATACAATCAGAAAGAGACTTAGTTTTTAGAGTAGATAGTAATAATGACCAAAATTCTTCTTTTTTATACAAAAATGGTGCTGGGACTACTATTCTTTCGATAGATGAGTCGGGTAATATAACTATGGCAGGTACAATTGCAGGAAGAAACCTTGCTGCAGATGGAGCTAAGTTGGATGGTATATCTGATAACGAAGCTATTGATTGGACAGTTGCACAAACATCTAATATACACTCAGGCAATTATACAGACACTAATACACAACTAACAGCAGAAGAGGTACAAGATATAGTTGGAGCAATGCTATCTAGTAATACAGAGACAAGAATAGCAGTTACCTATGATGATAGTGATGGTACTATTGACTTTGTGGTAGATGACATGACTGCTGATACAAACACTCAGTTACCTCTTGTAGATGATGATACAATGGCTACTGCTTCATCTACTAACGTGGCGTCTGCAGAATCCGTTAAAGCTTATGTAGACTCTCAGACTCATTTAGAGCTTGGCACAACTTCAACTACAGCTCTTGCTGGTAACACTGCTTTACTACAATTAGGAACAAGCAGCACTACTGCACTAGCGGGTGATACTACTACAATAAGTGGCTCACAAGCTTCTGCCATCACAGCTAATACAGCCAAGACAGGAATTACTTCGCAACAAGCTACTGATATTACAACTAACAATGCTAAGGTTGGTATAACAACCTCTCAAGCTAATGCTATAACAGCAAACACGGCTAAGACTGGTATTACTACCAGCCAAGCTAACGCAATTACTGCGAACACAGCTAAGGTTGACCTTACTGTTGATGGTGCTGGTACTGTACACGCAAACAACTATACAGATACTCAATATAATATAATGGGTAGTGGAAATGGGTATGCTGCTGGACTTGTAAAAGCAGGTGGTATACTACATAGCGGTGCTTTTTTAAGAAAAGATGGGAGTTGGGCTATACCGCCTGACACAAACACTACATATAGTGAAGCTACAGGTTCTGCAGAAGGTCTTATGTCTACTGCACATCACGACAAACTTGATGGCATTGCCACAGGTGCTACAGCGTACACAGATGCAAATGCTGTAAGTGCATTAGCAGCGGCAGATGATTATTTAAAAAACGATGCTAGTGATACTATGAGTGGAAGCCTTACTTTAGAAGGCTCTCTTTTTGTGCAAAGAAGTGACGGTACAAATACTACAAAAGCTAAACTTGTAAATAATTCTACTACAGGTAATAAAACTATAGATGTTCCTGACGCTTCTGGTACTATAGCTCTTACAAATACACACCACCACTTTATACATGCTGGTTGGTTTATGAGCTATCCTTACGCAAGGAATATACCATTAAATGGTAGTTTAAATGAGCAAAACACTGCTACATCATCTCCCGAATATGTAAACTTTACTTTTCCTTACGATGGATATGTAAAGAAAATGATTCTTAGGAGTGAAACTAATATGGGTAGCACAAACTTAAAGTTATACAAAGGGGCAAGCGGAGCTACCGTAACTACAGTTTTAGGTAACGTTAGCGCTTCCGTAGGCGCAAGTGCTGCAGTTGAATTTGATTTTACTTCAGTAAGTAACGCATACAGCAAAGGAGACACAATGGCTATAAAGGTTGACCCAACGGAAGACCCTGACGGTGGTCAAAACATAACAATAGAATTAATATTTGATTTAACTACATAGCATGGCATTAGCAGATAAAAAATTTGATGACGTTCACGATAAAACAGGTAGTGATAAAGACAAACTTAAAGATGAGTTTGATGCTGGATACTTAAGTAAAATAGCAGATATTCCTGATAAAGAACCTGCGTTAGCTGCATTGGTATATCAAATAGGTTTAATGCAAGAAGAGTTTAATGAGATAAGAAGACATTTAGTTAATGATGTAGGAGATGGAGCTAAAGGGGACACAGGAGCAACAGGCCCTAAAGGAGCTACTGGTTCTGCAGGTGCTAAAGGAGATAAAGGTGATACTGGAGCAACAGGTGCTGCAGGTGCAGACGGTGCCGCAGGTACAACAGACGCATCAAAGTTAGATGCTAGTACATTACCTACAAGTAAACCAAAAACAAAAAATAAACTCTGGAACAATAGAGGAGTAGTAAACGTATCATAATATGGCAACAATAAACACAGATATAGCACAAAAGATAGATATTATAGCAAGGCAGTTTGACACCTTTACTATAAAGTTAGACATGACTAAACAAGATGGAACTGTTTATCCTTTATCTAATACTTATATAGTTTTTAATATTTACAATTCAGAAACAGAAGGTAGTGTTTTGTATTTATCAAACCACGATACTGGTTACCCTCAAGGTGGCGCTGTAGGAAACTTAGTAACTTTATATAATAAATTTACAACTGATACATATACTGTTGAAGATAAAAATGCTATTAGTTTTGTTTCTGATACAGGAGTTATTACTATAAACCAATCGCAATTAGATATTGCTCCTGGTTCTTATAAATATAAAATGATTTTACAAACAACAACAAGTATTAAAACATGGATGTATGGAAAATTCAAAGTTAACGAATAAAACAGCAGAAGAATACGCTAAAGAACAAGCTCGTACTATATGGGATTCGTGGATTGTTGACTCAACAGAATGTGAAGAAGGAGAATTAGAATACTCAAAAGAAGATGGTAATGAAGATATTTAAAGACGATAACAATTGGAATGAAAAAGCCATTGTAGGCTTTATAGCATTTGCTATAATGTGTATGATAATGGTAGCTGACCTTGTTACAGGTTGGGTAGGTACAGATTTAGTTATAAATTAATTTGTTTATGACTCATTTGTTTGGGTTGTTCTAGGGTGTTTTGGTATAAGTGGGGTAGAAAAATTTGCTAAAAAATAATTTAAACATATAGACCAATATAAATAATTATGGCTAAGAAAGGTTTATACGCAAACATACACGCTAAACGCAAAAGAATAAAAGCTGGTAGTGGTGAAAAAATGCGTAAGAAGGGAAGTAAGGGAGCCCCAACCGAAGCTAATTTTAGACGTTCTAAAAAAACCGCCAAAAAATATATGGGTGGTGGAGTAATGGGATGTCCTTGTAATTTAAAAAATCAATTAGACTAATGCCTAGGAAAAAAGAAACCCCTATAAGAAAAACTACTAAAGGTAAAAGCGCTAACTATCGACCCACTAAGAAAGGTGCTGGTATGACTAAAAAAGGCGTTAAAGCTTACAGAAAAGCTAACCCTGGTAGTAAACTTAAAACCGCTGTAACAGGAAAGGTTAAGAAAGGAAGTAAAGCAGCTGGTAGACGAAAGTCTTACTGTGCTCGCTCTCTTGGTCAATTAAAAAAGAGTAGCGCTAAAACAAAAAATAATCCTAATTCAAGAATTAGACAAGCAAGAAGAAGATGGAAATGTTAAATCGTTACATTATATATATAGTGTTATTTTTTACTGTAAATGGTTTTGCACAAGATAGCATATTTG
>Ga0181411_1000319_pt1 | contig 17240 bp, 11 predicted proteins | sample 34SPOviralmetaG_FD_130114 | JGI IMG/M metagenome (GOLD analysis project Ga0181411, IMG submission 130114) | Marine viral communities from the oligotrophic San Pedro Time Series (SPOT) site, San Pedro Channel, CA, USA - 34 SPOT_SRF_2012-07-09 | ecosystem: Environmental > Aquatic > Marine > Strait...
TATATTATCAATAATTTTCCAATCAGCCGTATCATTAGCAGGTCTATAAATAATCCACTGAGGTTCAAACCCAAGGTTAATACTGGCTTTTGCTGAAGAGTTCGTAGAATAGCTACCACACTTGATAATATCTTGGTCACTATCAGGGCCGAACTCACCGTCATTATTGTTGTGTGCGAATAGGTAGGCTACGTATTGATCTGTATTGCTATTTATTGATGTATTAACAGTGAACGCAGTGCTTGTTGGCGCAACAAAACTTGATGCGTCACCAAAACGACCATTGCTAGGTGTGGTCAACCCATCAGTGCTTATAGAAGTGCTTTCTTTCCAAGTAGAACCATCATTACGGTGTAGCACTCTCCAATCTTCTGCGCCATCTGTACGTTTTACAAGGATCATGCCAACAGAACTATTTAAATTATGAGAGATTTCACGCCCTACAACTCCATTTCCAGTATACGTCACAACATCAAAAAACTTAGGGGCTTTGCGAAATGTCCACCAGACCGCCTCATTGTTAGAATAATTATTATAAGCGTCAGTAAGGCCAGTTGAAGTAAAACTGTAGTTGGCTCCTGTTGCTAAGACGGCATTAGTATTAGGCTGAAGATATGCACCAGAACCTAAATCTGGATCAAATATAAAGTGGTTGGCAGTTCCGTTTCTACTTTTATTCCAAACAATTCCACCCTCACCAGACAAATCAATGCCATTGTTTATTGTAAGAGAGCCACTTCCAGTAGCATCAGCTACAAACGTGCTAAACACCTCGTCTACATCAAGACCTGCACCACCTGCACTAGAGGCCGCTGCCGCTACAATTTTACTTACTGACATGCCGCTATCCCATCGCCTGACCTAGAGTAAAGCCGTAGTAATTAGTACCGCCATCCACCGTGATAAACGCAAACACATCCACCCCTGCATTAGTTGCAGTTATTGTGGGTGCTGTGGCTGCTGCCCAGTCAACAGTGTTGGGCCAAGTAATTGTTCTTGCACTACTGTCTTGCACCACCTTCAAGATAAAAGCTGAAGCTCTGCCTGACGCTGCAGGGTTGCTAAACGTGTAGGTTACATTCTCAGATAAGGTGTGCGTAAACACGTTGCCATCACGTAGGTTTATTGTAGCTGCGTTTGAGCTAGAAGAAACTACGGTGCTTTCCTCTGTTGTGCCGTTGTCAAACCCCACCACACCGTTTGCGTCGGATGTTACAAAAGCACTTGCGCTTGTAAGACCAAGAGAATTTGGAAGCTTAACAGTATAAGTTGCTGATGCGCTGTGCGGTGCAGACTGTATTGTAATGCCATGAGAATTATTCTCACAGTTAAGAACAATTGACCCTTGGTTTGTATTGCCCTTTACGACAACACGACCAGTACCATTTGGCGCAAGGTCAATATCTGCGTTAGACGTAGTGACAATATCCTGACCGTTCATGTCTAAGTCAGCGCCCAATTGCGGAGAACCATCAGCTGCCAAGCTTGCTATGCCTGGTGAAATGCCAACCCATGCAGAGCCATTATAATATTTCAAAGTATTGCTTGTACTGTTGTATGCTAGATCGCCTTCGTCCAGCGAACTAGAAGGGTCTGAGCTTGCAACTCTGTACCGTTCTGCAAAGCTATTAACACCAGATATATTAGTAGCTACTGTCGTAATATTACTGTTAGCCCCAGCGACTGTTGCTATATTATTAACGTTTGTTGTTGTTGCTATTGTATTTAGATCGCTAACGAAATCACTTGTAGCCAGTGTATTAAGATCACTAACAATGTCTGACGTTGCTAACGTATTAATGTCCGACACAATGTCCGACGTTGCGAGTGTATTCAGATCTGACACAATGTCTGATGTAGCAAGCGTGTTAATATCACTTACAATATCTGTTGTTGCTAGTGTGTTTAAATCGCTAACAATATCGGATGTTGCTAGGATATTTAGATCTTCAATCACAGCAGTTGTTGCAACCGTGTTTAAATCACTTACAAAATCAGAGGTTAGCAAACTAGATTTTGCAGCTACTGAATTTATGTTTGTCGAATTTGCAGCAACCGCATTAATATTAGCTTGATTGGAAGACGCTACAGTAATGGTAATAAACGCAGAACCATTCCAGACTTTCATCTCTCCATCACCAGTATGAAAAAATAATGCGCCAGTTATCAGCGCATCACCATCGTTGTCAGTACTAGGATCACTAGACTTAGCGCCTAAGTATCTATCGTCTAAGTTATCAAAACTTGCAGCTGCATTTGTGGCTGACGTTGCGGCCTCACTAGCCTTTGTCGTTGCTGTAGCTGCGCTTGCCGCTGCTTCACTAGCCTTGGTTGTGGCAGTAGCTGCGCTTGCAGCAGCCGCTGTTTGTGATGTTGTTGCAGATGCAGCATCAACAAGTAGATCCCATTTTGCGCTATCTGTGTTGGTTGTTAGTGGCTGTGAACCAGAACTAGTATGTGCAGTGTTAGCTATGAAAATGTTATTAGTGCTTGTGTCCTTAACAATATCCCTAACCACGTAGCTTGTAGATGCACCCCAATTGCCTTTAAAAATACCAATAGCTTGCGTAATGCTGACGTTACCAGAACCATCAAAAGCAAAGATCTTGTTTGCTCGATCAGTCGCAGAGATTGTAAACTCAGAACCTGTTAGTGTGTTTGTACGTGATGCCTTGATAGCACGTCCTAGCTCTTCCTCATGCTTTTGTGACATGAACACAAGCTTGTCTAAAGCTTCTTCCAGACTTTCTGCTGGAAAGGGATCGTTAGCAACTAGGTCTAAACCTTGTGCAAGTGGTTGCTCACGTATAATAACTACCGTAACACCGCTTGCCGGAGCTGATCCAAACACAACGTTACCACCACTAGCCGACCCTACGCCTGTAACTGTATAGTGTGTCGTTATGCTCTGTGTTGTTTCTGTGCCGTCTGCCGCCCTAAGAATAACTGTCAAATCATCTTGATCAAATATCTTAAAACTATATGCGAACGTGGTTAGCGAACCATTGGCGCTATAGCTTACTTTGTTTGTGCTACTACTTACTGTCATGTTACATCCTCTACTAAGAGTGTTTTACCACGAATTTAATGATTTGAACAGTCATCTAAAACCTCCACCTGTTGCAACGACACTAGAAGGAGGTACTATAAAGTCTTGGTTATTGTCGCGTCGTATTCTTTGTTCCATACGCTGTAGATACCCTGGGTTAATCGTTTCTTGCAATTGATACCATATCATATAATCAAGTGCTTGTTGCGTATAAAATAAATTTGCAAGTGGCGTGTTGCTTTTTAAAAATCGTATTGCATCACCACGTACATCTTCATCACCTGTGAGTAACTGATCTCTTGTACGGAGAAGTAAATCTATTCCATCAAAACCAGCAGATATGCCCGGTCCTATCGCTGTTTCTAATGTTCCACCACCAAATCTAGTTGCGCGACCAAACAAGAAATCGCCATATATTCCAAGCCCACCGCCTTGCAATGCAGCAGCTAAGAAAGCCTCTGCTGAAGCTGGTCTAGGCTCTCTGCCTTTCATAACCTCTTTGGCTTGCATAACAAAGTAACCCATAGTGGTAGTGCCAACTATGGTGTTTATTAAACCAAGATTGCCACCTACACCTCTGGCAAAAACCTCACGCTTGTTTTTAGCACCTGTGCCATACGCATGACGTCCGATATTCTTGGTAATACCTAACACACCAAAAGACTTAAATTGACCGACAAAACGTATTGCTTCACCAGCAAAAGTACCGGGTCTATATCCTTGTCGTAGTATTGCACGTTCTCTTGCGCCGGGAGATGGTACGGAAAACTCTGCTTCGTTTGTAAGCAAGTTAAAAATATTCTCTCTTACACTTTCGTCTGGTATCTCACCCGGCACAATGTAATCTCTACCATCTGGTCCCTTCTTTACACCCTTGCGTACCGCGTTCCATTTGACCGCATCTATGCCATAGATACTAAGCAACCGTTGTAAATCAGGCGCAAGATTATCAAAAGTCTTACCAGCCTCTCTACCTAGATCATTAGCAATCATAAGCGTAACACCACGCTTGTTAGCTTCTGTCCAAGGCTGTAATAAGTTTAGTTTAAAGAATTTGTTCAGCAATTTTGATGTATTGCCTGGTATATCATCTGAGGCATTGAACCGTGACATAAAATCACCTAACTGACTTTCTAACCCAACACCTAACCTATCTGCAAACTCACGCATTTCACCTTGGTTCATGCCTCTAAACAGAGCACTAAAGCTATCACCCCAAGCGTCCATAAGACTACGACCCTGATACATACGATTTGATGCCATAAACGCTACATCAGAAAAAGCAGACACAGCAGCGCCACCTAGTTTTGCCATCGTTTGTATTGCTCTATATCCATGCAACCAACGAGCTAATTTAGTGTGAGATCCAATGTTTACGTCACCTGTAACCTCGGCAATCATAGCGTCAAAGTTAAGTATTGAACCTTCACGTTTTAATCTTTTTACTTTTGTAGGATCATTTCTGTATTTCTTTAAGAGTTTCTGTTGTGCTTTTCTAAACATTGCTTCTGGGTTTGTGCCAAACTGCTCTAGTAAAGCAATGGACCTCATAGATCCTTGAAGATCTTGCACAAATGCCTCACGCAATGAGCCGCGCCCAAACTGTTGATCGTACTCATACCAAGTGTCTGCATCTTTAAAAGTAAACACAGCACTTTCACTTCTAGCTTTTGCTAAGTTTTGTGGCCCTGTAAATGCTTTAGAAAGTTCTGTAGTATCTGTGCTTAACCTTACACCTGTTGTAATAGCTTCGTATGAGCGTTCTAAAAACCCACGTTTTGCTGCATCAGCTGCATTTGCAAAATCACCATTAGCTGTTTTAGACCAATTTATACGCCCACCCTCTGACATATAATCAACCCACGCATCTTTACCTACATTTGTCATTTTACGCGGATCATGGCTTGCTCTGACAACACGACCTTCTTTTAGTCGTATAAACGCACCAGCTTTGTTTTCTCGTTGCAAAGCAGTACGTTGATATTTAAACATAATCTTTGCAATTTTCTGTGCTTTTGGGCTTGCATCAATATTTGCATCTGGCACTTTTTTATTAAGATTTGCTAATGCTCTAGAGACTTCTAACTCAAGATCTCCACGCATTGTATTAAACTCAGTATGTAGTTTTGCTGTTTTTAAGTCAGCTATCATGCCACCAAAATATTCACCACCTAATGAGTTCATAAGGCTGTCAACAGATCTAAGAGCACCTTCAAACCCAGCATTTACACCAACCAACGCTGCTTCTAATCCTAATGACGGATCATTTACAGCTTTGTCTGCTCGATCTGCCAACTCTAGCAAATTCTTTTCGCGTAGAATATTTATGTAACGATTGCGTTTTTCTATCTTAGCAGCAAGCTCTGCTTCTTTTACGAGATACGCACCACGTTCAAATATGCTTTCTTCTACAGACTCTAACTTACTTGCGGCTCTCTGTGCGTTTTTAGCAGATTGCAAATCCTCAATAATATCAGATAGCTCTTGGTCTGTAAGTCTGCCGTTGTTTGCGTCATCTATAAGTTTTAAACAATCTGCCATTATGCCCTCGCCGTACAAATAGCTGCCATTCTCGTAAGCTCTTGATATGACGCAGCCTTTTCTTCTATCTGACGTATCTCTTCAAGCTCTTTTAGATCTTCTGCATCTAAATCGCCGTTTTCCTCATACTGTCTTATGATTGCTTCGTTTTGCTCTAACTCCGCATCAAACTCAAATTCATCTTGCACTTGCGGCAACAATTCGTCAAATCGTTCTGCTGAGTTTACATCTGCACCTACGTCGTTTGCTGGTGATGCAGCGTACCGAGCTAAAAACTCTGCCTCACCTTGCTCAAGTTTCAAACCAACATCATAAGCAGCTTCTTCAATATCATCACCAGTGCGCATCATACGGTCTGATATAATTGCTACCTCTTCATCTGTAAGCTCACGACCTTGCGTCTGTTTAATCTGCTGACGTATGGCTTCTCGATTTGCCATTTCTTTTTCAAAATCATTTTGTGCTGCAACGGTAGATCTCCATTGTAACGCTAAATCTTGATCTTGTTCTGCAAAAGAATAGGTTCCTTTAGAGGTTTCTCTCAATTTATCTACAAGCTCATTTGCATCTCTGTTTTTTAAATAGCCAGCTTCATGTGCAAGCTCTGCCATTTGATCTAAGCTCATGCCATCTGGGTTGCTTATACCAGAAACATATGTCTGACCTCTGTAATATCCCTTGATACCCTTCACATCAAAAGTCTTTAACTCGCCACGAAACGTAACATCCTGATCGTTTATGCCACCTTGTTGTCGTACAAATCGCCCTAAGTCCATTGGTTGTGGCATAGATTTTGGCAAAACAGGACTTACATCTATTTCATTATCTGTCACAAACTGACGCAACACAGTATTGGCTACATTATGTTTTCCTAGTATTTTGTAGTTTCTAAGAATGTTTTGCCGTGTACGTTCTGACTTTGCTAATGCTTCTGCTTCGCTAATGCGTTGCGGCTCAGGAAATATGTCATCTGGCACACCGCTGTCACGAGCAATTTCTTTTATATCTAGCCGTCTAGCAGTAACACCAGCGATAGTACCAATGCCAGATCCAAGCAATGTGCCTACACCAACATTAAGCAATGCCTCACCCATGCTATAGTCAAGCTGTAGTTGCTGCGATAATCCATAGTATAAAGGCTCTGTAAGCAATGATCCAGCTAGACCTTCTCCGGCACCTATAGCAGTACGCCCTTTTATCTTGCCAAATCGGGCAACAGTAGCTGCACGTCTTGCTTGTCCAAAATACGGTATAAATGCTGCGCCAAGCTCTATAGGGTCTGTTGCAGCCGCAAGTAATGCACCTCCTAGCAACGCAGAATAACCAGCAACACCATCTAAACCCTTTTCAAGTATTGCATTACGTACAAGCTCTTCTCGTACATTCTTAACGAGCATTTCTGCTACTTCTCGTGACTCTGGTTTTTCAAACGTATAGAAATCACCATACTCTTCGTTTAACGCTTCGGAAGTAATCAACCTACCATCCTCAATCATTTTCTGAGAATAATAATCGCGTTGTGTTTCTTTTTCTTTGTATAGCTGATCTATTTCGCTAAGAAACTGTTCTCTTTTAATTGGATCTGTTTCAATATCTAACTGCGCTTCAAGTCCTGACTTTCTTAAATCACGTTGTCTTTGTTGTTCTCTAAACTCTTCTTTTTCTTCTTCTGTCGCGTTGCTGTATAAACTGTTAGATGTTTTGTACGATTGAGAAAGCAAGTTACCAACAGTCGGAGCCTCAAGTGCTTGCTTAAATACTTGCCCAGCCGAAATGCTTAAATCAGCAAACCCGGTAGCCCTGACTACTGCACTATCTTGATTTAACGGACGTGGACGCATTAGTTACCTTTATTGCTGAAAATACTGTTGTTGCGCTTCATCTATTCGTTTTTTTGCTTCTGCATCTAAATCACCCAACCCAGGCATCTCCGTTTGTGTTGGTTCTACAATTAGCGTTCCTGTGCCAGTGTATTGTGTAGGTCTGCTCTTGTATCCGATAGCAAAGTTTTCTCTTACTTGTTTTGGTGTAAGCTTTTCTTTGTTTGCCATAAGAGCCAATAAATCCATGTTTTCTAAATCTTTAAACATTAGCTCAAAAGCTTGTGTTCCATCACCTATAAGAACAGGTATAAACGTACCTTCTAAGTTGTAATGCAGTATAACACCATCACCAGTGCCGTTGTTAATCCATTTACCGTTGTTTATTAATGCTTGTTGACTAACGGCGAGATTTTGAAAACCCTCATATCTTGGGTCTGATAGTGGCACAATATCAAATTGATCTAATACATTTGGCTTAACAAGTGTTTGCAACGCTGTTGAAACATTTTCTGACTTAAATCCTTTTGGCACAATCAGGTTTTCATTTCTGCCAACCAAAACATCACCAGGAAAAATACTTTCTACTGCTTTTTCTACAGCGTCACCTACTTCCATATCTTGTGTTTTGACATAATAAAACGCAAGTTTTTCTGCCATATCACGTTGCTCATTTAACAGTTTTATAGACGCTGCGCCATCACCACCTGCTACGTATGCAGCAGCGTAATCTTCAAATAAAGGCAAATTGTTAAGTGTCTGTGTTACACCTGTGCTTCCCGATGTTTTAATTGACGGTAAGCCTTTTTTTAATTCTTCTAAATCTAAATCTTTAGTCGTAATTAAATCACCAGCAATTTTTAAATCATCAATGTACATTGCCTGTACATACTCTTTTGACAATCCTTTGCGCCTTAAACTTTCAAACAAAAACGCTCTGTCCATTGGCGCAAGAAACAATTTCATTTGTTGCAAGTATGCAGCCGCATCAGACGCCTCAACACCCTCAATGGCTTGTATCATTTTGTCTGCATCATCCTTAGAAAGAATTGGCGTATAATTAAGTCCGTTTAAATCCTTAATTTTTTTACCAGCCTCTATTCTTTTTTCCAAACCACTTTGGCCTGTGTTTATAGCTTCAATAGATAAATCAACAGGCTCTATATTAACGGTATCCATTTTATTTGCCTGAGCAAATGCGATGGCATCACCTTTTACGTCGAGTTGCGTAGTTATGGCGTCTCGCAAATCAACCGCCATTTTCAATGCTTTTTCTTCAAACTTCGTGTCAATACCTTCGCCACCACGCCCTTGCACTCCTTTTGCGTAGAAATCAACATAAGCGTCTATATTTTTTAATGTAGCTTCTCGCCCTAAACCAATTTTCAAAGAATTAAGTTGCTTTAAATCATTAAGATCTTCTACCATCTTAGCGCCCTTTTCAGGCTCTATGTTTGGCAAGATACTTGCTACATCTGTTTCTAGCTTTATAATTGTTTCTTCAGATAAGGTTTGCGTAGGCAAATTGTCAGCATAAACGCTTATTGATGACGATAACTCACTTCTATAAATCTCCGAAAGATCTTGTGCTTTTTGCTCTGCAATGGTTGGACCTTCAAAGAAAGTTTGTAAGCCACCGACAGCTTTTAGCATCTTTGCCTGATCTTCTGGGCTTAACATTTTCATCAAACCGTAAACATACGCACCACCAGAGGATGAAAGTGCTTCCTCGCCAACAGGCTTTTCTTCTTTTTCTGGACCATAAAAGTCACTTGGCAAGCTATCACGTAACGCACGTCTCATTTCATCTATAGCAAGCACACCACTTGTTGCACTATCAGCATAGTTTGTAAGCGCACGTACCGTACCGTTATAAATCATAGCATATTGTTGCTTTGTAAGACTGCTAAGATCACCAGCCTTTATCTGTGCCATTTTCTGTGTATCGTTTACAACACCTTGCAATGCCATAGATATAACGCTGAGATCCTGACCACCTGCTATCTGGTTTTCAACGTCCGTTAGTTTTCTTTCTCTGTTTTGCAGAGAGGCAACTTCAACACGGCGATCAATGTCACCGCGTAATGCAAATCTATTCTGTATCTCTAACTGACGAAACTGTGACTGAAACTGTTGCTGTGCATATCTATCGCTACCTACTCGATCAGATAACTCACGCTGTAGCTTACCTGTCTCTCGCGTCCATATCGGATCATCACCATCAAGAACACTGCCATATAAATCTGATTTAGAAAGCTCTTCGCGCCTCTCACGCAACGCCTCTTGTGCATCTAACAACGCATTATCAAGATTGTTCTTTGTTTCCATCTTGTAGCGTGTTTCAGCGTATTCACCGATTGCAGCCAATGCAGCCTTTGCTGGTGCAGCCTTTGCCAACTCCTGTTCAGCCTCTCTGCCCACACTTCGCCTTGCACGTATAGGACGCCCCGGCATGTCTGTGCTTACTCTTCCTTCTGCTCGATATACTGGTATTCTCATATTATTACCTCAACAAAGGACGTGGCATTGGACGTGGGCTAGTTGTAAAGTTAGATCCTGACGCTCTTGTAGAATATTGTGAACCAGAACCAAATATTCCGCGTTGGTAGCCAAGACCTGCTACTTGACCTAACCCACTTATTAAAGAGGCAGTGCCTTGAGCACGGAGACTAGCAGAGGCACCGCTACCTTCCATACGTGCCAACTCAGCATTAAGACGTGCGTTTTCTTGTTCGTCACTTATCTGCATGTTTGTCATTTCATTGTTAAACTCATTAACAGCCTCTTGATAGTCAAACTCTCTAGCGTTTATACGCAACACAGCAAGTGGCGTACCTCGACTCATATCAAAGCCAGCGTAACCAAAGCCAGATCTTGCTTGACCTTGTATCTCACTTTCAAAAGCCCTACGATTTCTTACACCATCTATTGCAAACTGTGCATTGATAATACCGCGTTGTCTTTCAAGCAAACCAATATCACGCTCAATCATTTCTGCGTTGAAGTTTGCCGCAGCTTGCGCTTTCTCAGCAGCTTTATCAGACGCATTTTTCTGTTTAACAGCGCCAGTTAATCCTGTGAAAACTTGTATTCCTGTGCAAAGACCGCCCATAATCTACCTCACAAATCAAATGTATTCATGCGTGGGAACAACGCCAATACCGTTAATGGCAGTGGTTGCGTTTGCCTCACAAAAATACGGTCATCATCTTCAAACCCACCAGGAAACTCTATCTCTTTGTCTCCTGTAAATAATGGTATGGCTGTATCCATATCCATAGAACTATCTCTAAATGGTATACGATCTAACTCGGTAGTACTGTTACCAACTTCTACACCTACAGTTTCAAATAAACGTAATGTTATTGCATGAATACGTTTAGGTTTACCCTGACTTGTACCATCAACAGAACCGCTTTCTATACGTAATGTTTCTAAGTTACTTGTAAAACCAAATCCTACAGATGCACTTGTTGCAGAGAAATCAAGCGCAACACCACCAGATGCAACCGTTTTATCAGGATGACTTGCACCATTAGCTAATATAGAAACATTTTCACCAGGTAAATGATACAAACCTGATAAGCTGCTAACAGCACTACCACTATATGATAGTCCACTATCTACAAAGAAAGCACCTGTTGTATTTGCGCCAAAGTCAAACAATTTAAGTTTCTCAACATATCTTTTTGTTACACTGTTGATTGTACGCTTCACAATCATATACAATTCATCTTCGCCAGTATCAGATGGTAATGTTGCAATGCTTTCAACAACAGCTTGCCCACCGCTAAATGCACCACCAATCACATGCTTATGCCAAGCAACAACCTCTTCTTCGCGTCTATAGGTCATGCCTACAAGCGTACCATCGGCTCTTGTAGCCCATACAACGCTATCTGGCTCTTGCTGATACGCAAACTGTGTAAGACCACCATCTGTGATATGCTCTGCTAGAATAGTCATATCTGGTGCAGCGTAGCCACCAGTATTTACATTTCCAACAAACTTAAACTCTCTGACTTTACGTGCGCCACGTTGTACAAATAATGTTACATCAGCAACTTGCACAGGATCTATTGAAGCAGATCCATAGTTAGAATATTTACGTATAAGTGTTGTTGTTGGTGTTATAGGACCGTCATTTGTTGAAGTAAGAACATATTCACCGCCAGATGTACCAATCGTAAGCACTCTTGTTGCAGAGAGATAACGGATAGCATTAACTTGGTTTGACGCAATCGTATAGATCAACGCATCGTCCGCGTTTGTACCTACTGTAAAGTCTGTATAAGCACCGTTTTTGCTAAACCAGATACTTTGCGGATTATTATTTGTACCTGCGAATACAAGTCTTTGCTCAAAAAACGATACACAACTTGGCCTATTATCCGATCCACTTAATCCTGGTGAGGGAGATCCAGAAATAGAAAGTGTAGCGAAAGTCCAATTATTGTGATCCGATCTCGTTAAGGTGCGTATATCATACGATGGATGCACAAGATACATTGTATCCGCAGATTGAGCAAATCTAATATTAAATAAATCAGCTTCAGAATATGGTGTTGCAATTTCAAATATTTCTGTTGCAGTTCCACCAGATGTATAAGTTGTAAAACTGGTAGTATTTATATTGTTTCCAAAGAGATCTTGCAAAGAAAACGTGTTAGTCGTTGAATTTGCTACTAAATAATTTCTACCATTTACCTCTGTCATACCTCCTAGGCTATCAACGTATATTTCATCACCATTACTAAAACCATGACTATTACTTGTAAATACGCCGGGATTTGCCTTTGTTGCAGCAGTAATTGTTTTTGCTGAAGAGTTTAAGACCTGTAAATCATTGCGAAATACACGCATAATCTGATTGCCAAACTCAAGGATATATGTGTCGCTTGTTTTAAATTGAAAAGCAATAAGTCTTGTCTTTACGGCGCTACTTTTAACTTCACCAAGATACTCTGTCCCTGGACGTCTGGTTACACCACCATGAGGCATTACAACCATATTAGTCAAATCAGAAAGACCTTCACGATATTTCTCAATATTTGTGCGACCTTCTAAGCGCGGACTGATTTCGCCAGCAGTAAAAGAACTTAAAGCTGGAGCACTTCTTGCCATTCCTAAAACCTACTCTCAATCAAATCACTTGCTTCTAAACGTTGCGTAGCACTTTCCGTAGCATCGTTAAACCGTGCTTCCTTAACCTCAGCTTCATATTTAGCGTACATTGTTTGAACAACACTATTTGATCCTGTTATTGAGTATGCAATGTTAGCAGCAAGTTTAGCAGATAATGCTTGAATTAAACTAGGATCATATTGTTGTGGATCTGTTACCTTAGCAATATATTTTATTTTTGCTATTGCTTCATCCGTAACAAGCTTTCTTCCTTCAATGGCAAATACTGGGCCACCAGTATTATTTGTCATGTTGTCTTGAGGGTAAGAAAGAGTCCCATTGCTAAATTCTAAAACACGTAAACAAAACGGATCAGACGGTAAAACATATTGATAAGCGTAACCAAAGTTTGGAACTTCGCTTTCTCGCGCCAACTCAGCCCTAGTAATCAAGCAATTCCAAGGGTGAGATCTAAAAACCGTATCTCGTGTTCCTTCGTAAAACTGATTAACAACCCTTCCAGCCTTACTGTTTTCTGAAAAACTAGAAATGTTTGACGCTCCTAAAAGGTTTAGTGCGTAGTTTGCTATATCAACCGTACTTGTCATCAACTATCTCCATGTGAAAGAGGGGGCGCAAACGCGCCCCACTCTATTAGTCTAGAACGTACTTAACAGTTAGTTCAACAGTACCAGTGCCAGCTGCACCGCCCATTGTAACCGTTACAGGTACACCGTCCTCGTTAGCATCTAACTCAGTGCCGGAGCCTAAAGCTAGTGTAGCGATTACGTCTACCTTTTGCGCTGATGTAGACGCAGCAGCCGCTTTATAAGCAGCAGCAGCAGCGCTTACAGCCGTACCAGCTGCGTTAGTATGTGCAGCATAGCCAACTGACAAGGTTGTGGATGAACCCATTGCATCATGTGCAAGTGATCCTTCTAGCAATCTTGCGCCATCAGGCATAATAAACATCTCAATAACGTCACCAGACGCTAAAGAAGACGCTTCATAAGTACCATGAGCAACTCTTATTCTGCCACTCATTTCGTTTGCTTTGTTCATCACTGCTGGTGTAGCTCGTGAATTAGTACGTTGTGTTGAATAAACGGTAGCCATTAATCAATCTCCTTATTCGTTACACGCAATTTCTACTACTTTGCTTTCTTCCATGCGTGTAGCACCGATAGATTGGCAGTAATAGACTTGCGTTGAGTAGGATTTATCGGCACGTTCATCAATACGAGCAGCTGGCTCTTTACCAACAGCTAGCTTAATACCGTCTGAAGCAAAGGCAATAACCTGACGGTCACTATTGCTGTCAGTGTTTAAGCGATTTGACACAATAAAGTTAAAACCAACAAATGTGTTTAACTCTCCCTGTGCTAACGCTTTAACAGTATTAAAGTCAGATGAAGTTACCGTTGTATTGTTTAACAAATCAGAGATTTGCTTTGGCGATACAACAATATGCCGTGTGATTGACGGATCAACAGAGTTAGCATCTAAGGTTTCTTTTGCACTTAGAAGCTTCGCAATAGTTAATCCAGCAGATCCATGAGCAATCTTCTGTGTAGAGGGAAGCGCTGTAGAAGTGCTACCATCTTTACCAGTAGTTGACGTGCCAAGAGCCGCAGTAATGATAACATCATCCATTGCGCGACCCATAGCAGCGGCTGCTGCACGGCTGTAGGTTGAAGTCGGATCAACAAGTAAACGCACTTTATCTTGATCATCAATCAAGTCGGCATACTCATAATCTGACATTGTTACCATACGTCTACTATGTGGTGTTTCCACCAATGGCGTATCTGCATGGCGTGAAGTACGTAGAACAGCGGACGCTGCACCTACTTGATCAAAAAAAGCTTTTTCGCCATTCACGCTTTCACTATCTACTGCATCTCGCAGCAAAGAACCCATCTGCTGTGATAGCATTTGGACATTAGAAGAAAACTGATTGACAAAAGCTGTAGTAATTTGAGTAGACATAAGTCTCTCCTTTACAGTTTCAGTTTCGGGTTTGCTTCGCTTGGTTGTCCCAAGGGGGCCAATGCTATTGCTTAGGGCAACTAGTCCGCTTGACTACAAGCTTTTTCACGGGCCTTTCGGTTATCCGCTATAGATACTCTCGGAGCCGTAACACTTCTTCTATATAAGTGTCATGCTCTGGGTGCATCTTATCCCAATATGGACCGTCTCGTCTAGTCATCTCTGAAACTTGACGTTGAGCCTCTTGCGGTGTCATAACAAGTTCTGTTGGAGCACCTTCTAAATTGTCTTCCCCAATTTGCTCTGCTAACTGAGAAAACATCTTAACTACTTCGGGATGATCCCCTAACATTCGACCATCCGATAAAGTTATCTCGTCAAATATATCTGTGCTTCCCAACAAATCTTTCGCAGCCATTTGAGCTAACTCAAGACGCTGATCAAAAGCTTGACCAAATTCTTGACGCAATTCTTGCTCACCTTCGTACAAAGCTTTCTCCGTTGTTTCAGACATATCAGTTTCTAAACCACTTATTGTATCCCTAACAAAGCCCATCATTTCATTAGCTTGAGAGTTCGTTAAACCAGCAGTTAGCGCACGATCACGGAATGTGCCAATTAAATCGTCATTTACAGATATATCACTGTCAGAAAACTCGTATGCACCAGCATCTTCTGGCGCACCTAACTTTGTGAAAACCTCACGCCATTCTTCTGGCGTGGCAGACTTACTAGGTATTGCTACCTTATCGGCCCCTATCATGCGTTGTGCATGAACGTAGCTTTTTGCTAATGCACTCGGATCAGCAAAGTTACGTAGTGACGGTTCATTACGTAGCTCTTCTGGTAAGCTTTCTAAAAAACCGATTGGTGCAGTTTCTGGTGCAGCTTGTGCCACAACAGCCTCTGGTGCAGCTTCTTGAGATCCAGTATCTTGGATTGCCTCTTCGCTCATTTTAGTTCCTTCCCTTCGGACAACATCCTGACGATCAACAGCACTGCTGCTCGTTGCCCTTCGTTAAATGAATTTTCATATGGATCGCCAGTAAACGTGGTTGTCTCAAAACCAAACCTAGCCTTGAGGTCACTCAATACCCTTTCGCCGTCGTCTGTGTTGAACGTGCGCCTATAAGATAATTTTAATTCTTCCAACTGCTTCATTACTGAACAGCCCCTGCTGCTTTAACTAATGGTGCTACTTTCTGTGCGGTTTCAGCTTGCATCATTTGCTCTTGCATTGCTTGCTGCGCTTGCTCTTGCTCTGCTTTTTCTTCGCGTAATCGTCTTACCTCTTCATTGCTTCTTATAACTCGTGCCGGAATACCTGTAACCTCTACAAGATACTGCACAAGTTTATCATCATCAAGATAATCCATAACAGGTGCGATTTCCGCTACTTGCATCATTACCTCAAATCCACGCAACATTGCCTGTAAGTCTGTAAGTCTCTGAGCCTTGGCAAGCGGTGAGACATACTCAATATCAATGTCTTGGCCTTGTAATTGCTCAGGAGCAGCAGGGAGGAGGCCATTCCTGAGCAGCAACGCAAAGGATCTGGAGATTAGTGGCTGGAGCAATTCGGATTGGAGCCTACCGAGAACTGGTCCTAAAAGCCGCATCTTTTCCTCGTTACGTTGCAACACTTCAGTAGCTGTCATCGCTGGTCCTTGCGACATCAACAACTGATCTACATAGAAAGCCTGACGTATAGCATTACGTCTCTGCTCTTCCATGTTCAAACCGAGAGGATTGTTTGCTCCAATATTTAAAGGCTCTAGCCTATCTCTTGTACCTGTTCTAAAAAAATTCAAAGCACCTGGCGTTGTCCTGACAGGTAACATAAAACCATCATCAGGAACCATCAATGGTGGGTCAATCTGTTTCTGAGCAGCCCTAATAGTCACCTCTGACATTTTATTAAGCATCTTAACATCTGGCAGTGCGTTCATTGCTGGACTTCTACCATATGTACTTACACTATCTTTTACAAAACGTGGAACCATAAACGGAAAATCATCAAACCCACCCTCAGACAATAACTGCCTTGTGTCAGCGTGATAATACACAGAAGCTATTGCTTTGTTCTGTGCCTTACGACCCTTTGTTTCTCCACGCGGATATATCGCATGTACAAGCTCATGTTCTTTGTGAGGCTCATTCTTTAGGTCTTTTGCCATTTGTGCTGGTAAAGTTTCTTCTCCAAACCTTTGTCCAGCAGCACGAGCAGAAATCTTAAACTTTCTATATATTGTATCTACTTTTCCGTTGGCATCTTCTGCTACCGTAATCTCTGCAATGTGCCGACACGAAAACCGCAAACCTTCTTTGTCACCTTCAACATAGAAAGCAGCAGTACCAAACACCACAAGATCATAATAAAGCTCATGTATCTCTTGCTGAAAGTTTGATCTGTTAAAAGCCTGATACATCTGATCTAGGCAGATTTCCAACCACTCATTAGCCATATCGTCATTCTGTAGCGCCGGATCTCGATACCGCATAGAAAACCAAGGTGTACTAGGAGATGTAAGCATACCATGCAAGCTAGATGATAGAAGCTCTACAGCATGAATAGCTGTGCCGTCATAGATCAACTCTGTACGCTTATCACCTTGCGTTCTTTTCTTAGTTATATCTGCTTTACGTGGCAACATATAATCCGCTAACTCTTGCCAATGACGTTCCCAATTTGATCTTTGGCTTTGCAAAGATTTAAA
>Ga0181411_1000320_pt1 | contig 17219 bp, 19 predicted proteins | sample 34SPOviralmetaG_FD_130114 | JGI IMG/M metagenome (GOLD analysis project Ga0181411, IMG submission 130114) | Marine viral communities from the oligotrophic San Pedro Time Series (SPOT) site, San Pedro Channel, CA, USA - 34 SPOT_SRF_2012-07-09 | ecosystem: Environmental > Aquatic > Marine > Strait...
ATTCGTAAATCAATATGATCCATGTATGTATCCTTTCTATCCAATTCTAATGGGAGGGCGTGACCTGTTTGATAATGCACCACATCTAAAAACTTCTTGTTTTGTTGAACCTTTGCTAAAATACCACTTCTGTTTCCATCCGTGTCTCTGCTATCCAACATTAAATCTGTTTCAATATAAATGTTATTTGTTCTATTAACATCAACTACATTATCACCTTCCATATCTAAACTAACATTTCCCAAAGTGGGTTGTGTTAATGTTTGACCTACACTAAACCCAATTAATTTATTACAAGTTGTATTTGCTCCTATTGTTATTTTTTGGATACTATCACTTGGTTCGGCATCTGTTGCCGTTCCCGTAATTGTAATCTTACCTGTTCGTTTGCTATAAGAACAAGTAATACCTGAATGGGTTTGGGCTGATAAACTATTTATTTCAGTTGCTATTTGAGAAGCACTATAATTTTGAGGGTCAAATGTTAAAGTATATGTTTCAGTATAGTCTTCATTACTCGCACTATCATTTGTATCGTCTGATACTACAATAAGTTCTAAAACATTATTAGTTGTATCCACATTATAATAAGTAATAGGAAACTCTGCTTCTATGACTTGTATGGTTAAAAGTTCATCTTTTCGTGCTTGTATAGGATTAGTTAAAAGCCATCTATTATAATTTATATCAGTATTAAATGTTGATTGATTGCTCTTTAAGAAAACAAGTGTATTCCTCATTATATATAATAACAGATTATTTTTAATCGTGATCTACGACTTGGACGCAGAAATCTTTATCCCTGAACTGCCCTCCGGCTGTCCCGTTATCTTGCTCTGTAAGGATTAATTGAAAGGTAGTAGTGGTGAAACTTCCGTTGTTTGCTGTAATAATTAAATCATCTCTATTATTTAATAATTCAATCACACTAAAAAATACACTATAATCAGCAGTAGGTCGGGCACTTCCCAGCGTCATAGTATAATTACCTGCGGCTGTTCTATTACAGGTTAAACCTAACCCACGAATAAGATTACCATTTGTTCCGTTAAATTTCCCATAAGCAACAACTTTAGGTCCAGTTGAACCACCAGCATTAGCGGTTACATAATCTCTAATAGCACCTACCGAAGCCAATTGATTAGCACTTGTTGAACTATCAAACGATGTAGAAATTGCTGAACCAGTTAATTGTCCTGTTGTGCCAGTTAATAATAACTTATCTGCATTATTGACACGGAAAGCCAAATTAGCACCAGTTCTACAATTAACTGCTGTTGTTCCGCTGGAATTTTGAAACAAAGCATAACTATTTACATTATTAGTATTATTCGCAGCAAATGCTGAATGCATGATGATACAACTTGTATCGTTACTTGGTGTCGATTTGTTCCCTATTAATGTATTATTAAATTGACTTCTTCCAAATGAACCCGCCTTAACGCCAATCCCATCTGTTGCTACTTCACCAATTAAACTATCGCCGTTTCGTAATTCTAAGTTCGTTCCTGATTTTGAATTAACAATCGTTTTCCCAGTATCGAGTTGAACGATTGCGTATGAATTACTATCGGTTGCGAAATTTTTATGACACATCATAGCATCAGCCTGTCCTGTGGCTGAACGAGTGCCTATACTGGTAAAATTAAATGTCGAACGAGCATTAGTTCCGTCCTCATTAACAGCAATATCGGTGCTAAAATTAATATTAGCAGATGCGAGTTTATTTGAACTATCTATTGTATCTTGTTTATCATCAAGAGCCGATTTGATTTGAGCCGAAGTGCTGGGATTAGTATTATCGGATGATGGAGCATTAAAGGTTAAACTATCTTGTTTATTATCAAGAGCAGATTTGATTTGGGCTGATGTTGAAGGATTAGTATTATCACTTGACGGAGCATTAAAGGTTAATGTATCTTGTTTATTATCAAGAGCAGATTTGATTTGGGCTGATGTTGAAGGGTTAGTATTATCACTACTGGGAGCATTAAAGGTTAAAGAATTTTGTTTTAAATCTAATGCTGATTTGATTTGTGCTGATGTGGAAGGGTTAGTATTATCACTACTGGGAGCATTAAAGGTTAAAGAATTTTGTTTTAAATCTAATGCTGATTTGATTTGAGATGAGGTGCTGGGGTTAGTGTTATTACTTGAAGGAGCATTAAAGGTTAGAGTATTTTGTTTTAAATCTAATGCCGATTTGATTTGAGCTGAGGTGCTGGGGTTAGTGTTATTACTTGAAGGAGCATTAAAGGTTAATGTATTTTGTTTTAATGCTAATCCATCAAACACAGCATTACTGGTAATAGGGTTTGTGCTTCCATCTGCTGGACTTGTATCTATTGTTAATGTATTTTGTTTCAAATCTAATGCAGATTTAATTTGGGCTGATGTTGAAGGATTTGTATTGTCACTACTGGGAGCATTAAAGGTTAATGTATCTTGTTTATTATCAAGAGCAGATTTGATTTGTGCCGAAGTGCTGGGATTAGTATTATCACTTGACGGAGCATTAAAGGTTAATGTATCTTGTTTATTATCAAGAGCAGATTTGATTTGGGCTGATGTTGAAGGATTAGTATTATCACTTGACGGAGCGTTAAAGGTTAATGTATCTTGTTTATTATCAAGAGCAGATTTGATTTGGGCTGATGTTGAAGGGTTAGTATTATCACTTGAAGGTGCGTTAAAGGTTAATGTATTTTGTTTATTACCTAACTGCGTTGCTATTGTAGAACTCGTGGTAATCCCATTAAGTGTTTGAAATTCAGCATTAGAAACAGTCCCATCTGCTAATTTGGCACAATTAATTTCTGCTCCAACTCCTTTAATATTAGCATTCGTAATATTAAATAAAGTGTTACCAGTTCCCTCAACATTAAAAGCCTTATTAGTCAAAGTATCGTCACTACTGGCTGTAATTTTAGTAGCAAGAGCAGTATTAACTACACTATTTTGAACTGGATTAGTAGAACTACTTGATAAAGCACTATCGACAACTATACTGCCACTAATACTTGATTGTGCTACCAAAGTAAAATCATCACCAGTTGTATTTACAATAACAACTTTGTTTGCATCGCTCGTGCTTATTTCGGGCAATTCGCTATTGTTCCCATCTATCGTCGCCATTTAATATATATACATATTATATATATATGAAACTAACTATATCTAAATCTAATCTAAAAGATAAGAAATTAAAGGCTGTGTTTAATGATGACGATAAGAAAGTAAAGACCATACATTTTGGTTTAAAAGGTTCTACTACATTTTTAGATACTGGTGATGAGAAGTTGAGGTCTGCTTATCGAGCAAGACATAAAAAAGTGTATGATAAATCGCCACCTATATCAGCAAGTAGATTGAGTTATGAAATTATATGGGGGAATAGTCAAGATATTAACAAGAATATTTCTTCATATAAAAAAAAGTATGGATTTCAGTAAATCATGTTATTGCCGATTAATTTAAATTCATACTTTATGTTTTGAAGACCCCAATAACTTCTGGCTACAGGAGTGCAGTGTGGGTGACGGACACCATAGTTCCCATCAGGGTCTTTCCCAGCATCGCCGTGAAAATGAGATATAAGAACGCCGTTGTTGTATGGTGCTCCTATCTTCTTATACCTATTATAACACCAAGGGCATGTAAAAATCAGCTGGTCGCTCCATTTTTTCACAGGAACATAAATAGTATATAAATTATGTGATGCATCGTATTTGTATATTAAATTTTGTTTAAACAACTGCTCTTTCATTCTATCATTCATTTTTTATATAATATCACATAAAAAATAAATTATTTATACCCAATTAGCGTCTTATTGTAAAACTTCAATTGCTTTTCCGGCTCCCACCCGCAGGATTGTATCGACACAGGCGAAAATCATAACTTCATAAGAGGTGCCGTTTGTCTGGACATTCGAGCCGTTGCTTGTTAATTCTAAAAATGCGTTGGTGGAATTCGTATTAAGACCAGAAATGGTCTTTTTGTCTAATGGAATTTCAGGTAAATTGAGAGGGATAGCGAACGAATAATAATTCGCAAGGTATTGGGGCATAATCTTCGCTTTGCCGAATTCTTCTACATTGTAAGCTAATTTGGTAAGCTCCGCTTGTTGCGACACATCCGCAAAGTGCTGGGGAATTTGTGCCGACTGAATTTTAAACGCAAGATTGCAGGGGTTAGTCGAGTTGTATAAACCGAATGCTGCGGCGTCTTCGTCGGCATTCGCTGCGGGAGCGACTGTGGGAAGACAAAACGACTGAATAGCACCCTGATACTCACTGATGCCTGATTTAGCAAGACGAGACGAGCCCATAATACCATACACAGCACCATCGTTGCCGTCAATTGTTTCTTTAGCTCCACCAACGATGGGGAGGAAATGTCCCTGAGTTGTCGCCGATTGTCTGCGGAAGACAGCTGTAAGTCTTTTAAGCGATAGAGCCGATAACGAAAATCTCGACGAGCCTGTGAAAGCCGAGTTAAAGCAGAGGTGGTTGTCGTAGCATATCGATAGATAACCAACATCGTCCATTCTGGCTCTAATAGCCTGTTGGTAAGCTCCCGAAGCCAAAGAATACATATTGCAGTAGAATTTAGGATTAACAATGCTTAATTTCGCCGAAAGGGGACCATCTGTCGTAGCACCATTGGTTCCACCTGTGCCTACAGCACCATTTTTAATCGACGAGAGGCAGTTGTCGTCATTTACACGGAACGAAATCTCAAGCGAAGGCAAAATCGATAAGTCTAATAGACGAGGGGATAGTTTCGCCATATCGCCTAAATCAACCGAAAAGATGTTCGATGCAGCACCGAGCCCCGCGTAACTTTCACTGGCGTTGTCTGCGACTAAAGGGGCACCTTCATGGTCGCCACCATCAAGGCAGTCTTTGTGTCCTGTTACACCACAAGCTTTCTTGACACCCATGTTGTATTTCACATTTTCTAAAATGTGGTGGAAATTGTTTCCAGCGTATAAAGTAATTCCACCAGCCTTAATTGTTAGAGAGCTAAAAAGTGTGTCTGTGTGAGCGGGGAGACGAGCACCTTTCGATGCGGTTGTGGTGACCGAAAAGGTCATTTTGCTTGTTTTCATATCCAGTAATCCCACATTTGGGAGCTGGAAGCGTATTTCTCCACCAGCATCAACCGAACTCGCACCTGTAGATGGCGAAATCTCGAAGTTGTTAAAACTGGTTCCTTGAAGGGTGTTTAATGAATACGAAAGAGCGGAGGGTATCCCTGAAGCGTTTTCCATTTATATATTATTGCTAATATTAAAAAATTAAAAACCACAACCATTATTTAAAATAGGAATTGATGCAGAAACAGGATTAACTGAAACTCTCTTAATGTCCATCGTTCCTTGTAGCACATTTGGAGGATTGGGGATTGCTAATCTTTCTACTTTTAATGTGAAATCGCAAAATAAATTACCATCTACATTTATCTTTTTGGTTAAAGCCTCAAATTTACTCGCATCGCCAAAATCTCTAACTAATACTCCCACATCTGCCTGTGGTATGACCCTCCCACTTTTATCAGTTAAACTGAATACTATTTCATTTATCATATTCTGTTTAATCACCATACTAAAACCAGTTTGTTTATCGCTTCTAAAATGTATGTTAGGAACCTGACCGAAACCTCCTTCAAACCCAATGCGTGGAAATTTTCCTAAAATATGCGACCCAGCCGTGTTTCCTTGATGATTGTGCGAGATTGCTTCTAAATTAGTCGAGGCTATATTGTTAGCTAAATTAGCTCTTAAATAAACATACTCACAGGTGTTTAACCCTTGATTGCGAGGGAATTGATTACCCAAACAAAACCCAGATGTAGCAAAACCTTTAATGATACCCATTTTATCAGCTTGGGTTTCAGCTGGAGTTTCAACAAAGGTAGTTGTTCTTGGAATACCAAATAAGTTATAACTATCATTAAACTGCTCGTCTTGTGTGAGAATAGTTCCAGTTGATAATACAACCTGACCTTCACTTGGTGGTATGTGTAGCCCCTGAATAATTGGAAAACGAACTGCACTATCAGTAGCATCAAAATTAGTTGAAACACCTATTTTAGTAATGATAATAGAAATTGCATATATACCTGTGTTATATTGGTGTATGTGTTCGTTTGGATGGACCATTCCATCATTACCTGTTAAATCACGACCATAATCACCACCATTTAAAAGTCCTTCGGCTTCATCATCACCATTAAAATTAGCGTTTCCGTTTGATTGGGTTGTATTACCAAGTGGGACAACGGCAACACCAACACCCGTTCCGGCAACAGCCAACATTTCAGTCTGTATAATGTTGCATAAATTCAAAAGGATTACTTCAAAACTAACATAGTCGCCAGGTGGTATCTTAATCATCTTATCAATTGTGCCAAAGGTGCATGAATTATGTGTGAAACCTTCAAGATATAACCTGAGAGAATTGTTGCTTGAATTTACATTATAGAAATTTTTAGCCATATTGAATTGTGTGAGCGATACCTTAATTAATGAATTATCATCGCTACTGATGGGGTTTGTTCCTAAATTAAGTTTAAATCTATTGACTTGGTCGCCTCCATCAGTAGAGGCAAGGTCTTCTGTATTCACAAATATGAATTGCGTATCAGCATCATATTTAGCCATTATATATATCTAATTAGATTTAAAATTCGCCATATAATCTTCATCTTTCTCCATCTCCTTAAACATATCGTCAGGGTGGTTCATATACCAATCAACCATCAGTTCTACAGTCACCTTATCAATGTGTGGGAACCTTAATAAGCACATAGTCATTAGATGCTCTTTTCTTTGGTTTTGCTCTATTGTGTATTTATAACCATCTTGAATGTTAGCACGAGGTAATATTTTTTCTTCACCAGTTTCTTCATCAATATATTTTAAGCCTTTGGTCGTTAATCCGTCCATCGTTATATATAAGCAGATAAAAAAATCCCTAAAACATTTTATTTCTAATCTAACCCTTCTAATTGCTCTTTATCAATCAGCTCTTTTACTCGTCCTTCCATTAGCATCTTGAATTCTTCTGCCGATAATTTCTGCTGTCCGTAGCGTCTTCCTCCAATTCCCACTGGTGCAGGTTTAACTTTCTCTTCTGCTCTCACACTGAAATCTGGTCTTTCGCTTTCAATATCATAAACAGGCACACTGAAATCTGGTCTTTCGCTTTCAATATCATAAACAGGCACTTCTTCATCTTGTATTAATGTGTTTTCTTGCTCTACTAATTGCTCACCAACAAATCGGTTATATTCTTTTAAATAAGCATCAGCCGACACACCAAAATTCATTCTACCAATCTGGTTAGCATACATAGCTACATAAGCAGGAGGCTGTCCGTTTTTAATGTCGCTTTTTATAACTCCATTTAGAATGTTTATTTTATCTGGGTCTGGTTTTCTGTGTAGAACAGCTTGAGCCACCTTCATAGGGATTGGGTCATAATCTTTACACTTTTCGTCCATCTCTTCATCTGTATAAAGTTTAACCATTTTATATATTACAATAATATTTTTATAATTGTGATATATATAATGACCGCTAAAGCATTAGTCCCTATTTTCGGTGTTTCAGGAGGCAAAATCCAAAACCAAGTCGATTTGATAACTCCTATGAAAATTGATGCCCCCAAATTTAGACCACTTCATAGTGATTTCATATATGACAACAGAATAGACCCCATGAATACACACGATTTATTCAGCTTTCTACCCACTTACAATTTAAGCGACAGCGATAGACCCTGTCTGCCTGTGACAGATTTAGCTGGAATTGTTAATATGCGTGTTAAACCATTGAATAATATTCCTGATTTACAAGGCACATATCCCCAGCCCATACCCAGTCGTGAAAAAGTTTTCGGCTTGAACCATTTGAGGTGCGACATAGAAAACAGCAATAACAAGGTTTTAAGAAGTTATAATAATTTCGATTTCACAAGACCACCTGTGTTTAAACCATCAATCTTAAATCAGTAAATTCAGCCCTACTAATACCATTATCATTGTCAGTATCGTAAGTCTTAAATAACTCTTCAATTGTGTTGTCGTCATAATTCCTTACAGATAGATAAGATTTTAATTCTTTTAATGTTATCTTATCATTCCCATCAGTGTCTATGTCACCAAAATTTATTGGGTCAAACTTCTTGGCTGGTTTCATATTAATATCTGTAAAGACAGATGGTATATACTTATTAAATATTTCTCTTTCTGTTGGGTCTTCTCTTGTTAATGCATTTGTGTTTTTCTTTTTGGGGTCAGCACTATCAAAATAAACAGGTGGGAGGGGTTCAAATATCCCCAAAACAGGTGGGAGTGGTTCAAATATCCCCAAATCAGCCAACACCATCTCTTCAGCAGTAGGCACTTCGTCTTCTTTTAATTTCATATCTAATAATATATCTCGCTCTATTTTTTCCTGCTCTGGTTTAACAGGGTGTTTGTAAAACGCACTCTTTTTTAACCTATAAAAATCTCTTAAATCGTGTGTGTATGACCTGCTGTTAAACATTTCTATATGTTGCTCTTCTGTTTTACCTCTCCCCTTATGATGAAATAACGACACTGGGTCGTTCGTGTGGTAATATAAATGACCTCCTCTCTGGGGTGTGCTGTCTATAAAATCTGCCCTGTTTCCAGCTGGACTAAACGCATGGTATTCAATATCGTTCTCTCTACCTAAATGTAGTGTAAGTTTCCCACCTCTGCTGTGTCCTGTTACAACCATTTTGTGGTCCGGATATTGTTGTTTGGCTAATTTGTATGATTGTCTGACTATATCTCTATCATTTTTGTATTCTACGCCCATATTTTCAGCGTTTTGGGTTTCAGCAAAAGTATAAGCTATCATTTCTCCTAACTGAAATGTGTCTTTATAATCCTCAAACGGCATAAGCCCCCTAATTGCTAATACGCTTTCTTTTTTATTTTTATTGACGAATAATGCTGATAAATCGTTGCCTGTATCTTGTAATTCATAATCTTCTATATTTTGGTTGTCTGTATCAAAATATAATTGTCTGTTTTCAAGTTTGGTTTTAAACTCTGCTGTTTCATCACCAGCACCACGAAGAGATGATAAGCTAATTGGGCGGTCATATTCACGCCTACGCTCATACACAATATCAACCATTTTAGCCATCGTTTGCATTCGTGCTTTTTCCTCATCGTTCATATTCTCTTTAATTTGTCTGGTTCTTACTCCCTGTGGAATGTTAAACTTTGTATTGAATAATTCATCTTTTAACTCTACTGATTTGTATGGGACACCATTAAGATAGTATTGGTGTGTGTCGCCATCAACACCTACCTCCACATTTCTAATATTTTCTTCTCTTAAAGCATTAATATCAACATCAGCCATAAATAATATATAGTTATATTTAAAAATGGATATTAGCGATTATGGGGTTTTAACTATGGAGGGTGCATGTAGTTTGTTTATTATGGTATGCTGTTATAAATTATATAGAATGAGAATATCTACACACTCTGGTTGCTGTGGAGATAGATTGGTAATTGATACACACAATACAGGACACCACGAACCCCAATCGGCTATGACTGCACTTTAAAATATATATCCCTTATATATATGAAAGTATCTACAAAAAAGATTAATTTGTATGGTCGTGATACAGACCCATCACAGGGAGTATCTAATGAATACGCCACATCTCATTATGCAGTGCGACAGCCTTGCCTTTTATATTGTTCTGCGACAAGAAATTCTGGGAAAACGCATACAATTTCTAAACTCGTTAATCAAGCCCAGAAAGAAAAGACATTCGACAGAATTTATATGATATGTCCCACATTTCAATCGAATAAATCTTATTTTGGTAAGATGATAAATATAGAAGATGTGTTAGAACCCACCAAAGACAGCATACAGAAAGTAATTGAAATGGTGGAGGCTGAAAGAGATGAATTCGAAGACTACCTACGCAAAGAAAAACAATATAAGGAATTTATACAGATATTAAAGAGTAAGCGTGAGTTCAGCGATGAGGAAATAATGCTTTATCAAGAGTTAGGGTTTCTCGATGACGAGTTCGATAGACCTAAATGGAAGTATGGTGATAAGAATGTTAGACCTCCGCAGAGCTTATTAATTCTCGACGACATTTTAAGTTCTCCTGCTATTCTGCAATCATCAGGACTTACACGCATAGCCACACTCAATCGTCATATCGCACCGCTACAAGAACCTCACAGCGGTAGGTCATCGTGCGGATTGGGTGTTATCATAATATCACAGACATACTCTATGAACCAAGGGATTAGCAGAACCTTGCGTGAGAACTTAACTCATTTATTAATATTCAAAAATAAACAAGAGAAAATGATGGCGAAAATCCGTGAGGAGCTTGGTGGCTCCGTAGATGAAGATAAATTTATGACGGCTTATAAGATGGCGACGAAAGAAAAATACGGAAACCTTATGATAGATTTTAACCCACGCTGTCCCACACTTACTTTCAGGAAAAACCTTAATGAGCTAATAATATTCGAAGAAGATGCTAATGAGTGTCAGTGTGGTGGGAAATAACCTTCTTCCAGTTATCGAATGAATTACAGCCCTTACAAAGCACGGCACGGAATTCACCTGTGTCGTGGTCGTGGTCTAAACATCTTTTATTTGCTTCTGTAAATTCTTTATTACACACCTCACACGCTTTACAATTAATATAATAATTGTAAAGCTCATCATTCACATTTTTTACATGTCGATGACGCCACTTCCCCATTCTAAAAGCTTTTTTACCTTCTTCTGTTTGGCTGTATTTTTGTTGTTGTAGTTTTTTCTTTTCTTTGTTCTGGGAATACCATATTCTATTTTTCTCATTACATTTCTCTCTATTAGCTTTCGCCCATTCTCTTTGATATGCTTTTTGCAGTTCTTTATCTTTAAAAGGCATAGTTTTACTATAATTAGATTTTAATTTAGTTAAATATACTATTCATCATTTTATCTTTCTTTTCTTTCTCCTTCATTCGTCTAATCTTATCTCTGCGTAATTTATCTAATTCTTCCTGCGAAGGTTCTGGGACAGATGGTTTGGGTGGAGGCGGAGGCGGAGCTTGTGTTACTGGTTCAGGTTTGGGTGGAGGCGTGGGCTTTTTTTTAGATTTCTTTTTCCTAACAATAACCTCCTCTTCGCTGGAAGAACTTTCACTTTCGTCCATTATTATTATTTTCTTACCTTTTGTCTTCTTCTTCTTTTTAGGAACCGACAACACTTTTAAAGTTTCTGGTTCGCTCACACCTTCATCTTCTATTTTCACTGGTTCAGGGATAGGTTTTGTGACTGGTGGTGTAGGTGGTCTTTCTTTCAGTTCTCTTTTTTAGCAAGTGCCCTTTCTCGCCCTAATCTCAAAATCTCTGCTCTTCGTTCAGCGTCCTCCTTGCTTAATGCTTTGCGTGGTCGTCCATCTTTATTCAGTTTTGGGGCTTTATGGTCTGGTTGTGGTGTGGGTTCGCTGGTATTTTGTTCTTGTAATTCTTCGGTAGTCATCTGTATATATATTGCTAAACATTGTATTTCTCGGTATTTTTCGATAAGTTAGATAAATGACACATCGGTAGTTTAGATAAATGACATGGGTTTTTAGTATGGGGAAGGGGTTTGTTTTCGACCCCTACCTTACTGGGGTTTTTTTTCGGTCTGGAAGAGCCGTCTGGTTGTTTGCTTTTTTCAGGTCATTCTATACTACTATATATATATATATTTATAAGGGTAGGGGTAGGGGTAGATATGGTTGTTTCAAATCGTTAGAAAAAAAAATAGAAAAAAATAATAATAAGCTATTATTTTTTTTTATATATATTTTATATAGTAGTTTTAAAAAGGGCATCTACCCTACCATACCCCATCCCCTCAACCAACCAGCTCTCTCCTAATGCAAATCGTCCTCCTCATCACAGCTATCCTCGTCTGTTACTTGGTCTGCGACTTGGTCTGACATGGGTTCTTCAGTATCAGGTTTTATCAATTTTTTAAACAATAATTTAATATCAATTTTCTTATAAGACTTACCTTTCGAATGTGTAGTTGTAACACCATCAATATCCATTATGTTAAAATGTTTCATAAAAGATAGATAATTTTTATCACATTTAATTAATTTATCATCAACATAAGACCTATAATTCTTAAATAAATCACTTGATTTAATCCTATACATATCATTTATATTGGGGTCGTATTTACAATCAATAATAAATTGTTTAAACCAACTCATAGCATAGTCCTCACTCGCCTCCACAAGGATTTTGTGGTATTCGGTTTTTGGTAATCCAGCTGTATCAAACTTTTTTGGAACATTTTTAACTTTTAACAAGTATTCATAAATAACACGAATATAACTATCATTATCAATAATTTTATTAATCATTTTTATATATTTTCTATTACCTATAAGTTCATCGCTACATTTAAGTATTATATTGCGTCTATCACTACCGCTGGTGGGCACAGCATCTTCATTATTACTTGCACCTATCAATCGTGCATAACACTTCATCGCATAGGGCTTATAAAATTTAGGATTGATATTTATTTTACCATCTGTTACAAGTGATTTATATTCATTTTTTATCCCCAGCATTTCTCCCTTCTTAACCTCCTTAAGTTCTACAAAGAACGCATCTTGCATCAACTCATTATGAGGTCCAAAACAATCTTTAGATGGCGATGAGGTGGATAACATTTTATTAAAACCCATCATTCTTTCTATAAACCTAATGAGGGTCCCTTTTCCAGCACCCTCTAAAGATATAAAATATGGGACAAGGTCAGGCTGTATATCTGGATATTGAAATATATGTGCTATAAATTGGACGATAATATCCTGAAATTCTTTTTTATTATCACACAAAATTAATACATGCTTGCGGAACGCCTCTATTACAAAACACTTTTGTATAGGACTAACATTAGAGCAACTATATTTTTCACACACAAACGGCGTCCATAGATTAAACACATCATCAGGACATTTCATCACATCAGGGTAGCAGTCCATCGTTTCAAATTTTCTCATATCTTCATCTTTTAACCACTCTTTAATAAAACATACTTTTTTATAATAACCACCTTCATCTTTTTCTACCCATTTACTATACGATAAATGTTCGTATGAAACAATTAAATCTGTTTTTGTTTTAAAATAGATTATATCCTTAATAATCATAACAAATAACGATTTACTTACTATTTTAGCGTGTGTTTTCTCAAACACCTCTTTCATATCAGCATAACTACTTTCTTTTACCACTTCTGCTTGTGGAACAAATACAAAATCATCAGGAACTTTAACATCAGTTTCTATAGGCTTCTCGTCCCATAGACAGATTTCATTAGGTAGAGTTGCAATATCCAATTGTTTATTACACAAAAACCCATCATACATAGGAACAATATATTCAGCATCAGGTATAGCTTTTTGTAATATCTCATTTTCCTTTTCACATAACATCTTGTTTATAATAGATGAGATAGGATTTTTCGCATTTGTGTCTTTATATTCAGCTTTTTTAAGATTATAGAAATGCATTTTAACATTATTCCATTCATCAACTAACCCTCTTAATCCAGCACACCATTTACCATTAGCCCTTGCACTATCACTATTTAATTTTATAAGCATAGTTTTTTTATCAACATTATTCGCTTTTAATATCTTATCTCTGTTCTCTATATAATGTTTTTGGAACATCGTAGCCAATCCTTCTGCCTCACACATCTTTAACAGAATAGTTGGGTGAGCGTTCTTCATATCATAATCACGATAAAGCCCTTTTGTTAGGAATGCACGAAGGGGTTTATGTATTCTTTGTAATGAAACAGAGGATTTAGCATGAACTCTTCCGCTGGGGTTATTATCTGATGCTTTATAATTAATTTTCATTTCAAAGTTGTTTTTAATCATCGTTTTAAGATACTGAATAACACACTTGTGATATTCTTTCATATCTGCTACTTTCCATTCAACACCATTTTTATCTGGTGGAAAACATTTAAAGAAATCTTGATATGATAATGTAGTTACATATTCCGCTTCTCGCTTATTAATAATCTCTGTGTATATATTTGAAAGACTGGTCATCTTATATAATATACACAGAGATTATATCTCTAAATCAATTTGTATTATAATTAAAAAATCATCAAAATTAATTATAATATCTAAACAAGTTCATAAATCTAATAATCGCTCAAAATAGCTTAAACATTAAATATACATATTTACAATTATGCGGACATACGAAAACTCAAAAATTTACAAAGTTATATGTAATATAACTGGTGAAACTTATTATGGTTCAACAACAAGAACATTAGATTGTAGATTAAAAGACCACGAATGCCACGCAGACGAAACAGCTATTCGTTCAATTTTAGAACGAAACAATTATGAGATGTTATTAGTTGAGAATTTTATTTGTGATAATAAGAATGATTTACTATGGAGAGAAAGATGGTGGATTGAAAATAATGATTGTATTAATATTAGATTACCGATACATACAGCAGAAGAAATAAAAGCACAACAACAAGCATACAGAGATGCTAATAAAGAACAAACCAGAGGAAGAGGGAGAGCACATTATCAAGCCAATAAAGGAAAAAGGCAAGAACGGGAAAAATGCGAGTGTGGAGAATATGTAAGTAATTGGTGTATGAATAGACATTTAAAAACCGCAACTCATAAATTCAACATGCTTACAGATGACGAGAAGCAACAGATAAATAAATCAAAAGAGGAAGCAAAAAAAGCACGAAATAAAATTTATTGTGATGTTAATAGAGAAACACGAAAATTAAAATGTGGAATAAGGAATGGTTCAAGAATGATGTGTGAGTGTGGAACTGAAATTATAAAAGGGTATAAATCAACACATATCAAAACTAAAAAACATTTAGATTTAATAGCAAATCAAAATTAATTATCAATATCGTATTGATTGAAAACCACTTGAAGGTCGGTTCCACGAGAATTAGCCAACTCCTTAATCCTCTTTATATTACGCTGACTTTTTAAATCTTGTATTTGCACTTTAAAATACTTACCTTCTCCAATGCTGTTATATGTTTTTCGTTGAATAACTTTCGCCAAGCTTTCCTCACTGATAGGTTCCCCATCGTTTAATTGTAGAAGGGGAGTTTCATATTCGTCACCTAATAACGCTGTTACTGCCTTATTGAATAGTGCATTATCTATTCTATGTTTTTTCTTACCATAGGTGGAAATTGTTTTAAAATCGTTTCTAATATAGGTTACATAACTGCGTGTAATATATAAATAATTAACATTAGAATCATCTTTTTTTCAACAACATCAGGGTTTCGTGTAATGATAATATTTAGGTCTTTATTGCGTGTAGCATATCTTATCATCAAGTAATTAATTATATATCCCACATAATCTTTTGTGTTATATAAATATCTAATATATTTATTAATATCTTCAGTGTTAGGTAGTTCATCTTTTAACTTAATATTTTGTATGCGTTTATGAGCGATTTTAGCATCGTATAGTGTTGTTTCACGATACTTAACGAGTTTATCTACAGGCAACCCATTAGCCCTGCGAATGAGTAATATAACAGAGAGCATACCATTTGCGCTCTGTGGTGGTATATCATCATTATTAATCACAGAGATTAACCTGTCTTCACTCATGGGAAGCAACTTTTCATTATCGGTCAATCTCATAAGTCTATTATAATGATAACCATATACCTTGCGTGTAGCAGTTCCAATGGCGGTATTCATAGCAAGTGCGTCTTGAAATTCACCCATCTTATATATAATACAATATATTATATATCTTCTAAATCAATTTTTATTGTATATAATAAATAATACTATATCTATTGCCTGTGAAGGGTAGAGTTTGGTGGTAGAGTTGAGAGCCATTAAAACATGTGAATTTATTATGGATATTTATGTCTTCATAGTAATCACCTTTCTTGTTCCAAAGGCGAACCTCACCGCCTTGATAATCTCCCACACCGATTATATAGGACACACCTACATTATGAGTATCTTTATGTTTAGCACAAACTTGATTATCATTAACTTGTATAGATGTGAATTTAAATGAAGGGTCATATTCCCACATAAGCTCTTCCAAGAGCTTATATAGTTCAGCATATTTATTAGAAAAAGATAATTTAGATGGGTAAAGGTCCGTGCCTTTTATTATAGCATCTTTAGGTCTTAACTTGACTAACCCAAAGACAGCTCCTCGTGGGGGTTTGGATTTATCTGTGCGGATATTAAATCTCTTTTGGTTTGGGAATTGACCTATTTTTAATATAGCCCTATAGATTTTATCTAACTGGGAAGCAGACATATATTATAATCTGTAGATAATTTAAAATGGATTATATTGTATTATTACCAGTTTATAACAATCATTTACTATTTAAGAATTACACATACCTTTTCTTAAAGCAGTATAACCTACAAAGTAAATGTATCTTGCTTATTCAAAATGATAAAGATGCTGAAGATTACGCCCAATTCAAAGACATCAAGCAAGAGAGGTGCCCACAAGGCAAAGGTGCGTCTATTAATTATATGTCGCATATATTACCTTTAGATTGTAATATTGTTTGTATAGACGACGATGTAACAGGTTTAATGGATATAAACCAGAAGTATATTAGAGATGTGAATGAATTGTTTATAGAGATGTTTTCAACCATGAATAAAGAAAATATCACATTAGGAGGCTTTTATCCAACACCAAATCCTTACTTTATGAAAAGCAGACCAGAGATTACAACACATTTAGCTTTTTGTGTGGGCTCATTATTTCTATTTATTAATAGAGGAATACTTTTAGAGGCATCAGGAAAAGATGATTATATGTTTAGTATTGAGAATTTTAAAGAATGTGGGAAAGTGATGCGTTATAACCATGTGGCAATCAGGTTTCAGTATGAAGGGAATTTAGAGAAGCCAGGAGACCTTGAGGATTTCGTTAGTAGATATGGAGAATATATACAATATGTGCGTCATCATAAAAAGAAAAACACAAGTAGTATTGTATTAAAAAAACTGGTGACCGAGTTGCGGTGAGAAACTGCTACAAACTGCTCTAAACTGCCAGACGAGTTGAGGTGAGTAAGAATTAGGGTCTGTCTTAAGACCCCCCCC
>Ga0181411_1000322_pt1 | contig 17199 bp, 28 predicted proteins | sample 34SPOviralmetaG_FD_130114 | JGI IMG/M metagenome (GOLD analysis project Ga0181411, IMG submission 130114) | Marine viral communities from the oligotrophic San Pedro Time Series (SPOT) site, San Pedro Channel, CA, USA - 34 SPOT_SRF_2012-07-09 | ecosystem: Environmental > Aquatic > Marine > Strait...
ATGATCCCAACTCTGACGAATATTTTGAGGAGATTAACCGCAACATTCGCGGCAAGTTTCCCGAATACTTTGGAGACCCAGAAAGCACCCAAGAGGTGCCAAGGGCTTTCAAAAATCCACCCGTGGTTACAGCGCCATCCTCACGGAATAACGGCGCCAAGCCACGCAAGGTTAGGCTGACTCGCACTCAGCTAAGTCTGGCTAAAAAGCTAGGTATAACCCCTGAACAATATGCCAACCAACTCATTAAGGAGTCGTAAAGATGGCAGAACAGCGCACTAAAAGGGACGCAGAGTCCAGAGAAGTTGAGCAACGTCCGTCCGATTCGTGGATTCCGGCCTCCGTACTACCAAACCCCGACCCTCAAGAGGGCTGGGTGTTTAGATGGGTACGCACCAGCACACTGGGCCATGCGGACAACACGAATGTATCTCAGAAGTTTCGAGAGGGATGGGTTCCTGTAAAGGCTGAAGATCACCCCGAGCTTGAAGTTATGTCGGACATTGATTCCCGTTTTAAGGGAAACATTGAAATCGGCGGCCTCTTGCTTTGCAAAGCCCCAGAGGCCAAGGTAAGGCAGAGAGAGGACTACTTTGAGCAAATGGCTTCAACCCAGATGGAATCCGTGGACAACAACTTCCTCAAGCAAAACGATCCCCGAATGCCCGTTCTGAATCCTGAGCGGTCAACTCGGACTACCTTTGGTCGAAGTTGACTCCGGTTTACCGGGGAGCTTTGGCTTTAACTTTAAGTTTGGAGACTTAAAATGGCTACATCAGCTACTCCGATGGGTGCAGAGCCTGTAGGCACTCTAAGTGCTTCCGGTTCTTTCACCGGAAAAGTGCGCCATATTAAAGTTGCGTCTGGCTATGCCACCGACATCTTTTATGGTGATTTTGTTAAGCTAGTTGCGGCTGGTACTTTGGAAAAGGCGGCAGTTACGACTTCTGTTGCGGCAGGAACTGTCGGCATTTTTGTCGGCGTTTCCTACACTGATCCCGGTACTGGTCAGTTAACCTTTAACCAATACTTCCCCGCCTCAACAGCGGCAAGTGACATCATGGCTTATGTCGTGGATGATCCCAAGCTGTTGTTCCAGATGCAGGGAGATGAGGCAATTGCTCAGACAGGTCTGGGTAACAATGTCTCGGCTGTCAGCACTGCTGGCTCAACCGCTATTGGAAGGAGCAAGAATGCTCTTGACGGTGGCTCTATCGCAACAACCAACACGCTTCCGCTTCGTATTGTGGACTTCGTGGACGGGCCTAACAGCACGGTAGGTGATGCTTTCACCGATTGTATTGTTACGTACCTGCCCTTGAGTCATGCCTACGAAACCAAGCTTGGCGTTTAAGGAGACTTAGGAAATGGCTATTTCACGCGCACAAATGTTGAAAGAACTACTCCCCGGTCTGAACGCTTTGTTCGGCTTGGAGTATGAGAGATACGACGACGAACACACGATGATTTACGAAACTGAATCATCAGAGCGTTCGTTTGAGGAGGAAGTAAAGCTGTCCGGCTTTGGTGCCGCACCAGTTAAAGCTGAAGGCGCCGCCATCAGCTATGACTCGGCGCAAGAGTCGTTCACTGCTAGGTATAATCATGAAACGATTGCTCTCGGCTTCAGCATCACAGAAGAAGCAATGGAGGACAATCTATATGACTCACTGTCTGCAAGATACACAAAGTCTCTTGCAAGGGCAATGGCTCATACCAAGCAAGTGAAGTCGGCAAATCCGCTTAACAACGGGTTTACGACGTACCAATCTGGTGACGGCGTAACGCTGTTCAGCACGGCTCACCCGCTGGTAAACGGTGGCACCAATGCTAACCGTCCTGCCGTAGCGGCTGATCTGAATGAGACCTCGCTGGAAGATGCTGTGATTAATATCGCCGCATTTACCGATGAGCGTGGTTTGTTGATTGCGGCTCGACCTCGTCGTTTAATCGTTCCACCCTCGCTTCAGTTTGTAGCAACTCGTTTGCTTGAGACTGAGGGTCGGGTTGGCACGGCTGACAACGACATCAACGCCCTTCGCAACAACGGATCGATCCCAGAAGGCTATTCTGTCAATCACTTCCTGACTGACACGAATGCGTTCTTCTTGATCACCGACGTACCGAACGGCATGAAGCACTTTGAGCGCACCGCGCTTGAAACCTCAATGGACGGAGACTTCGACACAGGAAACGTGCGCTACAAAGCTCGCGCTCGTTACTCGTTCGGCGTATCTGATCCACTCGGAATTTACGGCTCGCCCGGAACTTCCTAAAAAGTCGGGGGCTTCGGCCCCCTTTTCTTCCTGACTAATTGTTCTACGTGGAACATTAGACTCACCCAAGACAGGAGATCCTCATGGGTACTACTACTTTCTCTGGCCCAATCAAGGCTGGAACCATCAAAGACACCACTGGCACTACTCTGGGTTCTGACGTAAAGAACACCGGACAAGTTGTCATGGCGCAAACTTTCTCAACAGGGTCTCTGGCGGCTGGCGCATCTGCGGCCAACAGCACCACTGTTGTCATCCCAGCCAACTCCCAAATCATTGACTGCGTGATTGACTGCCCTACAGCTATGGGCAACGCCACTGCGGTATTGAGTGTGGGCGACACGGTTGGCGGTAATGCCACGTTCGTTAACTCCTTCTCAATTACTGTCGCCTCTGGAGCGGGTCGTAAATACCCCACCACGCAGGCTGGCGGCGCGTTGGCGTGGGCCGACACGGGCACTGCTGACAAGAAGCTTACTTGGACAACCACGGGCGCCACAGACGCTGGTGAGATTCGGGTAACAATTCTGTATCAACAGAACATCAACCTAAGCTAACGTAACGGGGCTTCGGCCCCTTTTTAGGAGAACAAGATGGCTGATGCAGTTATTAGCAAGATCATTGAAGACGGCCCAAGAACAGCGATCATGTACTTTACTAATGTCAGCGATGGCACGGGTGAAGCCGCCGTTGCCAAGGTGGACGTATCTGCGTTAAGTGCAGACCCCGCCAGCAAGGGCGCGTGTACGAGTGTCAACATTGAAAGCATCCAGTACACAACAAAGGGTATGGGAGTCCAGATTTTCTTTGACGCCACTACCAACGTGTTGGCGTGGGAGTTGATTGCTGACTATGGCGATACACTGGATTTTTCTGATTTTGTTGGCTTACCAAATACAGCCGCCGCCTCTGGCAAGACGGGTGACATCCTGTTTACCACCACGAGCGCGAGCAACGGCGACACCTACTCTGTGGTCCTCATGCTAAAGAAGAATTACGGCTAATGAGGCTGTATTACAAGAAGGGCGGCAAGACCAAAAAGTCTAAGTCTCGCGTCAATGAGGCCGGAAACTACACTAAGCCTAGTCTTCGCAAGCGTATATTTAACCGGATAAAGGCTGGCGGCAAGGGCGGTAAGCCGGGGCAGTGGTCCGCAAGAAAGGCGCAGATGATGGCAAAGCAATACAAAGCCGCAGGTGGCGGCTATAAAGACTGATGGCGCTCAAGAAGACACAAAAGTCCCTAAAGAAGTGGACCAAGCAGAAGTGGCGCACCAAGTCTGGGAAGCCCAGCACCCAAGGGAAAAAGGCCACGGGTGAGCGTTATCTTCCTGAAAAGGCAATCAAGTCCCTCTCAGATAAAGAATATGCCGCCACCAGCCGCAAAAAGAAAGCAGATACAAAGAAAGGGAAACAGCACTCCAAGCAACCCAAAAAGGTTGCCAAGAAGACGGCGAGGCATCGGAATTAATGCGGCTGTACTACAAGAAGGGAGGTCGCGTTGATAAAGGCGCGATGGCCTGCAACAAGCCGAAACGGACTCCGGGCCATTCAAAAAAATCGCATATCGTAAAGGCGTGCGAAGGCGGGAAAGAAAAGGTCATTCGGTTTGGTCAGCAGGGTGTAAAGACCAATCAAACAGTGGGACAGCGCAAAGCGTTTAAATCACGCCATGCCAAGAATATAAAGAAGGGCAAAATGTCTGCGGCCTATTGGGCTGACAAGACAAAATGGAGTCCAAGCAAAACCAAGTCCAAGTCTAAAAAATGGAAAAAGGGTAGCTAAATGCCTATAAGCAGAGCGCAAATGGGCAAGCAGATTAAAAATGCGCCCAAGTCGAAAAAGGCAAAAGCGGCCAAGTGCAGAAACGGGCTGGCTCGCACGGGTCGAACTAGGGGGAGGAGGGTCTGATGGCTACTAGCGGCACAACGACTTTTACTCTTGACCTATCAGATATTTTTGAGGAGGCGTTCGAGCGTGCAGGCTCTGAGCTAAGAAGCGGCTACGACTACCGCACAGCACGGCGTAGCTTGGATCTGCTGATGCTTGAGTGGCAGAACCGTGGTCTTAACTTGTGGACAGTAAGAGATGCTACGCAGGCTCTGACCGCAGGAACGTCATCGTATGACCTTACCTCAGAAAAGTTAGACATAGTGGAGGGTTTGTTGCGTACTGACGCAGGTGATACATCTAAGCAGTCTGACCTGACAATGCAGAGAATATCCGTTAGCCAGTACGCTCATCAGACAAACAAGCTAACCCAAGGAAGACCGCTTCAATACTACGTTGAGCGCAAGCCTGCGGGGATAACGCTACATTTCTGGCCGGTGCCAGATGCTACAACCAGCTACACGTTTGCGTACTACTACCTAGATCGTATTGAAGACACTGGAAAGCCAGCATCTAACAACATGGACGTTCCAGCGCGGTACTTGCCGTGCATGGTGGCGGGTCTGGCATACCAGATTGCGAGCAAAAAGCCAGAGTCAATGAGCATCGCGCCTGCGCTCAAGCAGGTGTATGAGGAGCAATGGAATCTTGCGGCAGATGCATCAAGAGAAAAGGCGTCCCTTTACATGGCTCCGGGTGGATATAACAACTTATGAGTAGCTATGCGACCGGCTCCAAGGCGTTTGGGTTCTGCGACAGGACTGGCTTTCGCTACCCACTGCGCGACTTGGTTAGGCAGATTGAAGATGGCCGCTGGAATGGACTGCTTGTTGGCAGGGATGTTGTGGACCAAGACCAGCCACAGTTAAAGCTGGGAGACGTTAATGCAAGTGATCCGCAGGCGCTTCGCTTTCCGCGACCTGATGATGGCCTTGATGAAAGTCGTGCGCTTTTTGCGTTCGATCCTGTCGGGGGAGGCAACACGGCACTTGGAAGCCGTACTGTTGGCCTCGACATGGCAGGTCTTGTTGGGCGCGTAACAGTGGAGACATCCTGATGGCGTTTACCTTTACCACATTAAAGCAGGTCATTCAGGACTATTGCGAGTCGAATGAAACCAGCTTTGTCAATAATTTGCCGACAATCATTCAGCAGGCAGAGGACAAGATACTAAAGACGGTTCAGTTGCCTGACTTCAGAAAGAACGTGTCTGGCTCAGTGGCAAACAACAACCAGTATCTGGTTATGCCATCGGATTTTCTAACGCCATACTCGTTAGCAATCGATAATTCTGGCTTTGAGTACCTCCTGTTTAAAGACGTAAACTTTATACGACAGGCGTATCCGCTAACATCTACACAGGGCGCTCCTAAGTATTACGGCATCTTTAGCCGCACAGCTTTTATTATAGGGCCAACACCAGATGCGGCATATGACGCTGAACTGCACTATTTTCACAAGCCCGAATCAATAACCGCCTCTTCGGACGGCACAAGCTGGCTAGGGACAAATGCCGAATCTACGCTTTTATATAGCTGTCTTGTAGAGGCGTACACCTACCTCAAGGGCGACCCAGACCTTATGCAGGTCTATACGCAAAGATACCTTGAGGCCATGAGCAAGTTAGAGGAGTTGGGCGAGGGGTACAGCACAACAGACAGCTATCGTAGCGGAGAGGTAAGGAAGCCTAGAGGATGATCAGTGTTAGTACCACGATGGATGTGGGTAGCGTTTTTGTAGAAACGACAAATAACAGGGGTTTTACACCCGAAGAGGTTGCCGAAAGATGCCTGAGCAGGGTTGTTTCGGTTGCGGATACTGCGATGCCAGAGGTTCAAGCGCAAGCGCAGGCATTCAAGGACCAGATTAGATCAGTCCTTGTTTTTTATATGAAGGAAGCCGTGAAAAGCGACCGAACTACTGTTTACAACGCCTTGTGTGACGCAGGGCAAAAAGACCTAGCCGAACTCATAAGGAGACTTTGATATGGCCTTTAGCGGAAACTACATGTGTACGTCGTTCAAGCAAGAACTACTTGTAGGCTCACACAACTTTACGACATCCAGCGGAGATACGTTCAAGCTGGCAATGTACACTAACTCAGCGAGCTTTAATGCGGCCACAACAGACTACACAACCTCCAATGAAGTTAGCGGCACGGGGTATTCGGCTGGTGGCGGAACGCTGACCAACGTAACTCCTACCACGTCAGGAACAACGGCGTTGACCGATTTTGCTGATCTGACTTTTGGGTCTTCCACCATTACGGCTCGCGGCGCGCTAATCTACAACACAACCACAGCGGCAGGGAGCGGGACGACGGACACCGTAGTAGTGTTGGACTTTGGTTCAGACAAGTCCTCTAGTGCGGGTGATTTTACTATTGTATTTCCGACTCCTGATGCGTCCAACGCTGTTATTCGGATTGCATAATCATGGCTTTGGTCGTTGCTGATCGCGTAAAAGAAACCACTACGACAACAGGAACGGGGGCGATTTCGCTCGCGGGCGCGGCGACAAATTTCGCCACTTTCGCCTCCGCGCTGTCAAACGCAGATACCACCTACTACGCGATTGTAGATGATATAAACACCGCTTTTGAGGTCGGTATTGGCACCTACGCATCTAGTGGAAACACCCTGACCAGAACGACGGTGCTGGCAAGCACAAACTCAGGGTCTGCTGTTAACTTGTCGGCAGGAAGCAAGGAAGTGTTTATCACTTACCCTGCGGGCAAGTCGGTCAATCGTGATGCGTCTGGAAACGTGACAGTCGGTGGTGGCGTTACAGTCACACAGGTGGATGTCACCGCGCAGGGAGATCTTCGTTTGCAAGATAGCTCTGGCGGCGAATATGTGGCGCTACAGGCGGCGGGGACGCTAGGCTCTAGCTACACATTAACCCTTCCGACAACTGCGGGGAGTGCGGATGAAGTGCTCAAAACGGACGGATCAGGAACCCTAAGCTGGGTTGCACAGAGCGGTGGCGGCAGTGGGATTAGCACAGGTAAAGCCATCGTAATGGCTATGGTCTTTGGAGGATAAAGGATGGCGGCACCTAATCTAGCAAACGTAGCGACAATTACAGCAAAAACAGCGGTACAGGCTGTTGGCACCAGCGCGTCTGCTATTGTCACTAACTCGGGAAGCTCTGGCAAGGCATTCAAGGTTAATGCTTTGTACATTTCAAACATCGACGGAACAAACAACGCAGAAATTAACGTAGACCTTTACAGGTCATCTACGGCTTATCACATAGCAAAGACAGTTGTGGTGCCTGCTGATGCTACGCTTGATGTGCTTTCTAAGTCTGTGTATCTGGAGGAGGGCGATGCTCTACGTCTAACAGCAAACGCTACCTCTGACCTTGAGGCTGTGTGCTCGTATGAGGAGCTTAGTTAAATGGCGCAAATAGGGCCAAAGCAGTCTATTTCTGTTTCGTCCGCATCAGGTGTCTTTACTACAACAGAGGCACAACAGGAGAGAGGTGGTGGCAACTGGCCCGGAATGGGTCTTCCAACGGTTGAGTGCTTGGTTATTGCCGGTGGCGGTGGTGGGGGTGCTGGATCAGCCGCTGGAGGGGGAGGCGGTGCTGGCGGTTATCGTACTGCTACTGGCCTCACTGTAACTGCGGGGCTGGCTTACACCGTTACCGTAGGCGCAGGTGGCGCTGGTAGTACAAGCCCTGATAACAACAACGCTTCCAATGGAGGTGACTCTGTATTTTCTACTATTACATCCGCAGGCGGTGGTGGGGGAGCGGGAACAGGCCCGGCTAATGCAAGCCCTGCATATTCAGGAATTGGACTAGACGGCGGCTCCGGTGGAGGAGGTCGTTTTGGAGGCGCTGGAGGTAGTGGTAACACCCCCAGCACGTCGCCGTCGCAAGGTAATGATGGTGGTGGCTCTACACACGGTACCAATAGCAGAGGATCTGGTGGTGGAGGGGGTGCTAGTGCGGCTGGAACAGCCGGCACAACAACTGCCGGCGGTGATGGCGGTGATGGCACAGCGTCTTCAATAACTGGCTCTTCTGTAACCCGTGCAGGCGGTGGCGGCGGTTCTATTTGGTCGCAAGCCGGTGGAAGTCCGGGCAGTGGCGGCTCTGGCGGAGGAGGTGCAGGTGCACCTGCAACGGGCGGTACAGCTTCTGGAACGGCAGGTACAGCTAATACTGGGGGCGGTGGCGGTGGCAATGGTCGGTCAGTAGCTGGCGCATCGGGTGGTTCTGGTGTTGTCATTATTCGGACGACAAACACTGCTTCGGCAACTACAGGCTCTCCAACCACAACAACTGACGGTTCTTACAATATTTTTACCTTTACAGGATCAGGGAGCATAACCTTCTGATGGCTCACTTTGCTGAAATTGGAGTAAACAACACCGTCATTCGAGTGATTGTTGTGAACAACGCAGAGCTTCTTGATGGAGACGGAGTAGAGCAGGAGTCGCTAGGTGCTAACTTTTGCCGTGATTTGTTTGGCGGGTCATGGATGCAGACCAGTTACAACGGGAACCTCCGAAAAAACTTTGCCAACAAAAGCTACACCTACGATTCAACCAGAAACGCCTTTATACCTCCCAAGCCCTTTGCAAGCTGGACCCTAAACGAAACAACTTGTCAGTGGCAATCTCCAGTGTCCTATCCTGACGACGGACGAGAATATTCTTGGGACGAAGACTCTACTTCTTGGAAGCTGGCGACCTAAATGACAATGACGAAAACCAAAATTAACATTAGTTGGACTACTGAGCCAGCGCAGTTAACCGGAGAAGACAATGGCACTTGTCCTTAAAGACAGAGTAAAAGAGACAACCGCGACTACAGGCACGGGCGCTATATCGCTGGGTGGCGCTGTGACAAACTTTCAAGCGTTCTCGGCGGTGCTGTCAAACGCAGACACCACCTACTACGCAATTGTCGATACAACTAACACGGCGTTTGAAGTTGGTCTGGGCACGTATGCCAGTAGCGGAAACACCTTGACCAGAACCACTGTGCTGGAAAGCTCCAACAGTGGATCGGCGGTTGATTTTGGTGCAGGCTCTAAGTCTATATTTATAGCTTACCCCGGAGAAAAGTCGGCGTATTTAGACGCCTCCAACCAGCTTGTGATTAACGGTACGGCGGTTACCTCTACCCCTGCGGAGCTTAATATCCTTGATGGAGTTACATCTACTACAGCCGAGCTAAACATTTTAGATGGTGTAACTTCCACTGCGACGGAGCTTAATTTGCTCGACGGCTCTACGGCAGACACCGTGGTCAACTCTAAGGCGGTTATATATGGAGCCGCCGGTCAGATTATTGCGAGCGAGTTGGATGTAGACAACATTCAAGTAGACAGTAATGCCGTCAAGTCTACCGATACCAATGGGAACATACAGTTATTTCCGAATGGGACGGGATTTACAGAGTTATACGGAAATACCAACCCCGGAACGGTCAGGTTTAACTGTGAGTCCAACTCTCACGGTGTAACAGTTAAAGGGCCAGCCCACAGTGCGGCGGCAACGTACACGGTTAATCTTCCAGATACATTAGGAACAAGTGCCGCTTCTACTTTAATTACAGCTAATGCGTCTGCAAAAGTAACATTAACAGGAACTACATCTGTAGCCGAAATAATTGAAAAAGTAGACATACCTACCTCTACTACAGGCACTATAAACTTTGACGCTCTTTCTCAGGCCGTTCAGCTTTACAACACAGATCAAACCGCAAACAGGACAATTAACTTTCGTGGAGACGGCTCTACAGCGTTAAATGCTGTAATGGCAGTAGGGGAAAGCATGACCTCTGCAGTGTTAATGAAGCAGGGCGGTTCAGCTTATTATCTTAACGCTTATCAAGTAGATGGATCGTCAATAACCCCTGAGTGGTCTGGCGGTTCTGCCCCCTCTGCGGGAAATGCAAACTCAATTGATGCTTACACATTTACAATTATTAAAACGGCAGACGCTACGTTTACAGTATTAGCCAGCCAGAGCCAATACGCATAATGCCGTTGCTATCTACAATTGGAGCGGCGTCAGCTAAAGGTTTTAGCTCTGGGAGTGCTCCGCTTGAGGTTACTGGAGGAACGATTACTACCTCTGGGTTGTACACCTATCACACGTTTACCTCTTCATCTAGTTTGGTAGTGTCTGGTGGAACGCTAGAAGATATCAATTACATGATTATCGGTGGTGGTGGAGGCGGCGGTGGCGGTTTCCCGATATATGCGGCTGGTGGAGGCGGCGGTGCTGGAGCTTATCGTCTCTCAACGTCTTCTGGAACAGATATATCTGAAGGCTCTCACACGGTAACAATTGGTGCTGGCGGTGGCGGTGGAGCAGGAAGCTCATCCCAACGAGGAGGAACAGGAAACAACTCCACATTTAATAGCATTACATCCAATGGGGGTGCTGGCGCAGGTACATGGGGTGGAGGCCCGATGGCTGGTACAAGCAACGGCAACGCTTCTGGATCAGGTGGTGGTGGCGCTGGTGGCTCTGCCGCTGGAGGCTCTGGTGGCACTTACGGCAACAATGGCGGGGCTACAGGCGGCAACGGCGTTAGCTCTGGATACACAGGCTGTGGTGGCGGTGGAGGAGCAGGCGGAAACGGAGGAAACGGTGCTGGCTATTCTGGAGGCAACGGTGGAGCAGGGTCGCAAGAGTCTACTTGGGCGGGCGCAACCAGTACGGGCGTTTCTAATTATTATGCTGGCGGTGGTGGTGGTGGATACACGGGCGCTGGAGGAAGCGGCGGATCCGGTGGTGGAGGTAACGGCACGAACGCACCAGACAACGGCGGTAATGGTACGGGCTACGCTGGAACTGCAAACACAGGAAGCGGTGGCGGCGGTGGGGCAGGCTGGGGAAATAATCCGGGGCCGACCTATAGCGGCGGCGCAGGTGGATCGGGTTTAATAATTATTAGATATTTGACGTCTCAACTGGGGTAAAAATGGCACACTTTGCACAAATAGATAAAAATAATGTTGTCATAAATGTTCTTGTTGTTCCTGATGAGCAAGAAACCAGAGGTCAAGAGTACTTGGCTACTGACTTAAATCTTGGGGGCACATGGATACAAACATCTTATAACCACCGCATTCGCAAGCAGTACGCTATTGTGGGTGGAAAGTACGACGCAACTAATGATGTATTTTTAATGCCACAGCCATACCCTAGCTGGACATTAGATAGCAGTTTTGATTGGCAACCCCCCGTTGCGTATCCAAGCGGTGACGCCATGTATGCTTGGGATGAAGATCAACGACAATGGAATACGGAGTAGCAACGCTATGACAGCCTACAGGCAGGCTTTGCGAGACACGCCACAGCAGGCTGGTTTTCCGCACACCATCACATGGCCCACGAAGCCGTGATATGTGAAAACCATTTTCCTGTACTTGGTACTAAACACCTACACATATACGTGGGCTATCGGGAGCAGGACGAGGCTAGAGCATTACAGAATTTGTCGATACAAGGAGATAAATAGCGAGTCAGACCAAACCTACACTTGGTATCTACCTTGGCCTAATTCATATTGCCCTCCTTACGTTATTCATGAGGTGACAAATGATTGACCCACTTACCGCAGTAGCGGCGGCGACTAAGGCATACGCAGGGGTCAGGGCATTTATTGAGGCGGGCAAGTCTATTGAGGACACGTTTCAGGTAGTGGCTAGGTGGCAAGGACATGCGTCAGATGTGATCTACGCAAGTGAGCGTCAAAAGAAAAAAACAAATCCTTTTAAGAAGGTAGTGTTTTCGGGGTCCGTGGAGGCCGAAGCCGCAAAGCTTTTTGCTCACAGAAAGCGCATCCAAAATCAACGAAAAGAGATAATCCAGCTTTTGCGGTACGCCTATGGAAATGAAGGCTTGGAAGAATACCGAGCTTGCATGAAGGAAGTTCAAGCCCAGCGTCAGAGAGAGGTGTACGCCCAGCAGGAGGCGAAAGACACAATCGTAAAGTCTGGGTGGATTGTCGTTCTTCTGGGAATTGCCGGGGGTTTAATTGGGTTTATTGTTAAAGCAGTGTCAGGGAAGGGGTAGTGAAGTGGATCAAAATATGGTTAACACGCTAATCACCCTTGGTTCAGGAGTTTTTGGATGGTTGATTAAGACGCTGTGGGACTCTGTTAGAAGACTGGAAAAAAATGTTGGCGATATGGAAGTTCTTGTTGCCGACAAATACGTCAAGCGCGACGAGTTTCGTGAAGATATACAACGTATATTTCAGAAGCTAGACACGATAGAAACAAAAATTGATCGAAAGGCAGACAAGTAGTGTTTGGCTCTGGTAGTTTTTCTGCGTCTTCTTTTAGCCAAATTGCCGGTGGAAATGTATCTGTCGCCTTAACGGGCGTATCTGCAAGAGCATTAACTCCGAATCCTGTCGAAGAAAATGGCGGCGCAATTACAGAAAACTCTTTTGCTGAGGCTCCTTTTGCGTCAGAAAACAGTGCCCCGTTTGTCATAACCGTTGATGCGGATGGCAGTGTTTCTGTAACGGGGTTACAGGCTACCGGCCAAGTAAGCGGGGTTATATTTAACGCAACCGCTAATCTGACGGGGTTAAGCGGCACAGGCTCTGTGGGGTCTATTGCTGTTGTTGAAAGTAAAACAATAAATGTGACCGGGGTAGCGGCCACGGGCATTGTTGGTGGGAACGCCGCAGAGTCTGGCGGCGCGCTGTTTGGCGGATTGTCCTTTGCGGAAGAGCCTTTTGCAGGTCTTGCCGACGACATTGACAGTACCATTGATGTTGCCACGGGGGTTTCTGGGTCCGTCACAGGGGTAAGCGCCACTGGGGCGGTTGGCACGGCAAGCGTCACGGGAGATGGAATTGTTCCTGTAACGGGGGTTGCGGGCACAGGCGCAGTGGGTTCTGCCACGGCTGAAGGTGGTGCGATTGTCAGTGTCACGGGAGTCTCAGCGACAGGCGCCCTGAGCGGTGTCACTGTTGTTCAAGGAACTGGCGTCAATGTTGCGGTTAACTCGCCAAGACTTCAGGGTCAGGTCGGTATTGTTACGCCAAATGCGGAGTTAAAAGTATTCGTGACTGGCGTTGCTGGAACCGGCCAGATAGCCGGGGCATCCGTTGTTTCGTGGAATGAAATCATCCCCAACCAAGACCCCAATTGGGTTGAGATTGCGGCTTAGAGGAAGACATGACTAGCACTTACACAACAAACCTTGGCATCGAAAAAATCACAACTGGCGATCAAGCTGGGTTGTGGGGCGCCACAACTAATACCAACTTTGACATTTTAGATCAAGCCGTCAACGGGATCATAGCGGTGACGCTTGGGTCGGCAGGGTCTTCAGGTTCTCCTAACACGTTAGCAGTAACAAACGGGTCCGTGTCTGACGGTAGAAATAAGTTTATTGAGTTTTCTGATGGGGGAGACTTGGGCGCCACGGCTTATGTCCAGCTTACGCCAAATGACGCAGAGAAGATTGTATTCATCAGGAACAGCTTATCTGGCAGTAGGTCGGTAATCGTTTTTCAGGGCAACTACAGTGCTTCCAACGACTTTGAGTTGGCTAACGGAAAAGACGCTGTCCTAAAGTTTAGCGGGATAGGAACTGGGTCTACAGTCACTCAGGTGTTTGTTGACCTTGTCGCAACGAATGTAACCGGAAACCTGACGGGTAATGTCACAGGTAATGTGACCGGAAATATTACAGGCGCTGTTACAGGCAACGTGTCAGGAAATTTGACAGGGAATGTTACAGGCAATGTCACTGGAAATGTAACAGGTAATGTAACCTCATCAGGCGCCTCTTCGTTTTCAAGCATTGACGTGAATGGCGGCGCAATAGATGGCGCGATAATCGGCGCTAACTCCGCCGCCGCAGGCACCTTCACTAATTTGACAGCGTCAGGCACGTCAGCGCTTACGACAGTGGACATAAATGCTGGCAATATCGACGGCACCAACATTGGGGCTGGCACTCCGGGGGCAGGCACATTTAACTCCCTCGCCACGACAGGCGACAGCATTAGAGTGGACACCAGCCAGACGCCAGCAAGCTCCTCGGCGTCAGGAACAAAAGGCGAGATTGCCTATGACACGGATTACATATACGTCTGTGTCGCAACCAACACTTGGAAGCGGGTAGCACTTTCTACCTTCTAAGGAGAAGTCATGTTACAGGCACTGCTAGGGCCGGTCACGAACCTTGTCGGCGGGTTTCTCAATAATAGACATGAGCAGGCGCAAGCCAAGCACCAAGCAAAGCTACAGGTAATACAAAATGATGCTGATTGGGAAGCAAAAATGGCGGCGGCGTCTGCCAGCAGTTGGAAGGATGAGTTCTGGACTATCGTGCTCGCAGTCCCTCTCTTTTGTCTTGGCTACAGTGTCGTGGTTGATGATCCCGCTATTCTTGATCGCGTTTCTAACAGCTTTTCTGCTCTGGATACTCTTCCAGACTGGTATCAGTATCTACTGTTTCTTGCGGTGTCCGCGTCATTCGGGATCCGTGGTGCTGATAAGCTGATGAAGCTGAAGGCTGGCAAGTGACTCCCGAACAGCTTAACGCATGGCGGATTATCCCGCGTGTACTGATCTTTGCCATGATTGGGATGACATATAGGACGGTGGAGTGGTTTATGTCTTTGCCCGACCCTAATCCTGAGCAAGCGGCGTTGGTCAGCGTAATGACAGGGGCGTTGACCGGAGCCTTTGGTTTGTTCTTGGGCAAGAAAGAATGAGCGAGTTTAAGTACTTTAGCTTGTCTGATTTTGACTGTCAGGAGACAGGTGAAAACGAAATGGACCTTGAGTTCATTATGGATCTGGATGAGCTACGAGAAGCGTGTGGGTTTCCGTTTATAATCACTTCTGGATACAGATCAAACAAACACAGCCTAGAGGCTAAGAAAGAAAAGCCGGGAACGCACGCCCACGGCATTGCCGCAGACATACAGGTCAAGAGTGGCGCTGAAAGAATGCTGGTTGTGCGTAAGGCCATAGAAAGGGGATTTAACGGCGTGGGAGTGGCTAAGACATTTGTTCATGTGGACAAGCGCCCGTCTACTCCGGTGATGTGGGTATATTGAGTGGCTCTTACAAAAGTACAGTTTAAGCCGGGGATAGACAAGGAAGGCACAGAGTATAGTGCCGACTCGGGTTGGTTTGACGGCGACAGGGTGAGGTTTAGGAAGGGGCGCGCTGAGACCATTGGCGGCTGGACAAAGTATGTTGGTGGCGCAATCAAGGGGGTTGCTCGGTCTTTGTTTGACTGGGGTTCCGCAGACGGCAACAAGTATCTTGGTATAGGCACAAACCTCAAGGTGTATGTTGAGAACGGCGGGGCCATATTCGACATAACCCCAATACGACAAACCACCAGCGCAGGAGACGTTACATTTGCCGCAACGAACGGGTCTTCCACCCTCGTCGTTAGCGACACATCTCACGGTGCAGTTGAGGGGGACTTTGTAACCCTGTCTGGGGCCGCGTCTTTAGGCGGTAATGTCATTGCCGCCGTGCTAAATCAAGAGTATCAGATAGACTTAATTGTTAACGCCAACTCGTACAATATCACCGCCAAAGACACTAGTGGTAACACGGTAACAGCAAACGGAAGTGACACAGGGAACGGCGGCTCGTCTACGGTAGGCACCTACCAGATCAACACGGGGACCAACTTCTACGTGGACAGCACGGGCTGGGGCGTAGGGGGCTGGGGTATCCCTGCGTTTGGCGAGTCTGTTGATCTGACGGTATCAAACCAGCTTCGCCTGTACAGTCAGGACGCCTTCGGAGACGACCTAGTATTTAACCCTAGGGCCGGTGGCGTATTTTTCTGGGACGAAAGCGGCGGCACCAGCGCCAGAGCCGTTTCGTTGTCGTCTCTTGGCGGTGCGTCAAACACTCCTGTGGCGGCGCTTCAGGTTATGGTGTCTGATATAGACAGGCATGTCATCTGCTTTGGGGCCAACCCGATTGGGTCTGTGGCGCTAGACCCTTTGTTTATTCGCTGGTCAGATCAAGAAAACGCGGTTAATTGGACGCCAACAGCGACAAACAGCGCGGGCGGTCAGGTCTTGTCAACAGGGACAACGATTGTTGGCGCAATCAAGACAAGGCAGGAGATTCTAGTTTTTACCGACGTAGGCATACAGGCCATGCGGTTTGTCGGCGCTCCATTTATTTACTCATTCTCTCCGGTGGCGGAGAACGTCAGCATGATCTCCCCCAAGGCGGGGGTGGCGGCGGCTGACGCAGTATTCTTTATGGATAGAGAAGGCTTCTATGTGTATCGGGGTGCGGTGCAAAGGCTTCCATGCTCTGTTCTGGACTATGTTTTCTCAAACCTCCAATTCGATCAGCGGTTTAAGATATTCGCCACAACCAATCCTGATGACTCGGAAGTCACATGGTATTACCCAGTAGGCGATGCAAGCGCAGACATAACAAACTACGTTACATTTAACTACTTAGAAGACAACTGGTCGATAGGGACGTTAGATCGCGGAGCATTCATACACGCGCCGACCAAGGAGTTTCCGATTGCGGCATCCAACAGCCTGACCAGTGATAATTACCTGTACATCCATGAGTTTGGGCACACAGCGGATGGCGAGCCAATAAATGCGTTTATTGCGTCTGGAGGGATTGGCCTTGGTGACGGGGAGTCATTTCTGTCGTTAAGAAGGGTGATCCCTGACTTCACCTTTAGGGGCAGGGAGTCAGCCGTGGACTTATCGCTTGAGGTCAGGGGGAAAGACTTCCCGCTGGACTCGGAGTCTGTCTTGGACACCGCATCAATTAATAGCTCTACAGGTCAGTACCATCTTCGGGCTAGAACAAGAGAGATGATCGTCAAGATATCAACCAATGGCTCTGAGTACGGGTGGACGCTGGGTGACTTGAGATTTGACATTAGAACGGATGGGCGCCGCTAATGACAAAGTACACAACCCTCCCCGTAGCGACACGGGAGTACGAACAGCAAAACGAGCAGGTCGCTCGTCGCACTGTAGAACAGTCACTGCAAGATATATCGGCAACTGTAGAGGGCAACA
>Ga0181411_1000325_pt1 | contig 17170 bp, 18 predicted proteins | sample 34SPOviralmetaG_FD_130114 | JGI IMG/M metagenome (GOLD analysis project Ga0181411, IMG submission 130114) | Marine viral communities from the oligotrophic San Pedro Time Series (SPOT) site, San Pedro Channel, CA, USA - 34 SPOT_SRF_2012-07-09 | ecosystem: Environmental > Aquatic > Marine > Strait...
GAACCAGGATCATCTATAACTACTACTTGAACAACAGCAGATTGTGAAGAAGTAGTTGATATTCCAAAAATATTACCTGTAGTTGAAATTCCCAGAGTACTTGCTGCACCAATTTGAGCTACTCCACCTTCTAGTCTAATATGACCAAATGCTGATACACCAAAACCTATAGAATCGGAGAAATATCCTTGAAGTGATTTAACTTCATAATCTGTATCAAATGGTTCATTAGGACGGACAATTAGCTGTGTTTCTGACTTGAAAGCAGAATATTCAGTATCAAATCTAACATATCCACTACTTAGACCAACTTGGTCATAATTCTTCATTTCATTCTTCTGAAGAAGGAAAGTATCTTCATCAACAGTTACAGAAATAAATTCATTAAATTGATAATGGTTTTTAGCAGGATCTTCTGCTTGGTGTACAGTTTGTGTTAAGAATCTTTGGAAATACCTTCCTGCAGGATAAGTAGATACAATTCTATAGTCACTCAAATCATTAGACTCATTAGACACAAATTTAGGACTAATATCGTCAATATTAAGAACTCTATTTGTTTTGTTTAAAATAAAGTCAGAAAGTCTAGTATTTCTTAATTCTACAAATTTAGAGATATTACCTTGAGATTCAAAATCTCTTGCCATATCATATGGGTATATTGAATCAACTCTAAGAGGATCGCCAATAAAGTCAAGAACCAATCCACCAGCATCTTCTGCTGGGCTATTTGTATCACCAGGATTACCCAATGCCATAACTTCGGTATTGGCAAAGTTTTTAAGTCCTGATGGGTGAACTATATCATTGACAAAAGTAATTAAATCTTCATATGTCTTAGGACTATCAATTGCATAAGACATGTTTTGATAATAGTCATTATCAGGCAATACTTGATTACCATCATTAATAATTCCAACATTGTCTCTCCATCCAACTAATGTCTTAACAGAAGATGCTATATCAAAACTTCCAGCAAATTCTTTAATACCAACAACTCTACATTGAGCACCACTCAATTTACCTATCAATATATCATCAATCTCTAAAGGTTCAGCACCACTAACAATTATTTTAGCAGCATTTGAATCAATAAAGTCTAAAGCAACATCTGCAAGAGGATTATCATTTCTCTTAAATGGCTCATTCTCAATGAAATCGGATGATCCTTTAACAACATCAAATCTAGCAAGAAACTCATCTTGTGTTAATTGTCCAAATCCATAGGCAACTGTTGCACCAGTACCACAATTAGTACTAATTCCATTTAAGTTAAATGTAACTTCTCTTGGGTTAGTAGCATTATTATAATCAGTAACTTCAAAAGAAGTAAATTTATAATCTCCAGAGTTATAACCACTACCACTACCAGCATCTATTGAGACACCTTCGACCATCATTTTATCACCAACTGCTATTGGTTCCGTAACATAACCCAAAACTGGAGTAGTAATGGTAGCAGTTAGTATTCCAGCAGCAGCAGTTACATTGAGAATACTAAGACCATTACTGTTTCTAACAGGAGCAATACCATAATCATTACCAGACAATCCAATTGGAGGTACTGAAATAGTTGCTTTAGTTACAGCAGAGTCACTTAATTCGCAAGTAATAAGTCCATTATCTAAAATTTCACCATTTCCTTTATCAAACAATACTAGAGCTGGCGCAGTGATATAGAACTTACCACCAAAGGATACATTAACTTCTTTAAGAGTTGCAAAATTATCAATATTAACAACCCTAGGGACAAAAGCATCTGGTTTAAGAGTATTGTCAGAAGGATATCCAAAAACATCCTCTGGAACAGTCATAGATGCTAATTTGTTAATTGCTAACGATTCAGCAATTACTACAGCGTTTTCTCCACTTTCTCCAATACTAGTAATACCAGGAAGTCTAGAATAATTTAATCCAGGACTAGCTATTCTTGTAGAAGCAATACCACCAGTAGCATTAGTAGAATTGGTAGTATATGTAATATCTGCAATACTGGAATCATAATATAATGATTCTGGTTTATCTTGTAAATTAAGATTAAATGTAGTATCTCCAATACTAGTAATTGGATAGCTATTTGTGTATGAACTATCAATGTATTTTATTTCAGATCCATTGAATACAGTATTATCAGCAGTAGATATACCAGCAGAAGTGAATAAACTATAATATATTATTTTAGGTGCAGTCTCAGAATACTGTACTTTTATTGTAGGGTGATATACATTTGTATAAACTGGCATTGTTGATCCAACACCAACTGTTGCTGATGTACCAACACCAACTATTTCAAATCCAAGGCTTGTACCAGAACCAACAAATTCATTAAAGAAGTTTTTGTCATAATAGAATTTTAAGTCATTCCCAGATAGACTAGGATGACTCATATCAAATATAAGATCATTATTCTTAAATGGTCTTAATTGTGGATTTATTGGGTTGATAGTTTGTCCAGATCCACCTTGAGATGTTATATTAACAACATTTGGAGTTCCAGAAGTCTCTTTAAATGTTTCTGCTAATTGAAGTGTATTTTCATCAATTACAACAACATAATACTCTCTTTGAGTTACTCCATCTGGAAGATTGGATCCATAATATAAAACTTTATCACCTGTTACTAAATTATGCTTATATGAAGTAATTCTATTGGTCGTAGTGTTTATTCCAGTTTGATCAATACTAATTGGGTTAACAACTAGATAATTATCAATAATTTTAACAGCAGCAAAAGTTGTCGTACCAATACCAGTTGCAAGACCAGGTTTAACAATTAAATTGATTGTATCATCAGTTTTTAGTTCATGATTTGAAGTAGTCTGAACGGTAGAAGTAATTTTTTGTACAGATCCAGTAACTTGCTTATTTGGAGTATGTGTAAGTAAATAATCATAAGCATCTGTACCACCACTAATGAAATAAACATCTTTAGATGTTTTAGTTGTTTTTATACCAATACTATCTTCGGTTTTCCTTACAGCATAAACTGGATCTGGTATATTGAAGGTATTTCCAATTCCATCAGTTTTTAGACCTAAAGTAGCTCCACCAGAAGGAACAGTCAAGCTTAAAGCATCATTAGTTTCTAAACCATGATTTTCTAAGAAAATAGTTTGAGTTTTAATTGATCTAGAGTTAGTACCACCAAGATAATCAAAATTCCTAGTTATAGTCTGTCCTACTGTAGTACCAAATCCTACTGTTTCTGTAGGGTTAAAATAAATCTTTTTGGATGGCCAAGAATCAAATTTATTAGTGATTATTGGTATTTCTATTTCATCAGCAAAGAATGAAACTCCCAATCCAATTAAACTAATAGTACTTGCAGTTGAAACTGATCTACGAATTCTTAAAACATTATCATCGCCAAAGATATTCAATACATGAGCAGTTTCTGTTCCTATTCCAACTGTAGTTCCTATTCCAACTGTAGATCCAGCACCACTATATGATAATGGGGTCTGTGTTGAAAATCCGATTGTACCACCAACAGAAATTGAAGATGGAACGAATTGAACTCTAATATCAGTAACTAATCCAACAACATCAGTCTCTAGAAGTTTACTTGAGAAATTTAAACTACTAATAAGATGAGAATCTGTTAATTTGTATACACTAGTAGATAATCCAGCAACTTGAACATAATCACCCAACTCTAATCCGTGTGATGGATCAAAATGACCAGTAACACTTTGATTCTTCCATTCAAATACTACATCTTCATATAATTTAAATGTAGTAGTAATTTTATCAACTGTTTTACCATTTAAAAGATTTACTTTAGCACTTGCGCCACTTCCACCAGTACCATCATTATCAAATTTGACAATTGCATTAGAAGTATATCCTGTACCTGGAGAAGATATAATTAATCTTTCTACACCACCAGTTCCGATAAGATCAGGTAATGCTACATTAGGAATCTTTTTATATGGTTGATATACGAAATCATATCCAACACCATCCCCAAACATGTTGTATGGGAAGGTATTTCTTATTAGTTTAGAATTTTCAAAGCTAAAGTTACTTTGTCTGATTTTTTTACCAGAAACTGTATTAACATCTATTGGGAACCCTCTATAGGTATTACCAATGTAATATGGGAATATTGGGGTATTAGTCTCATCTACAGTAGCAAAGTATGCATAGATACCTTCTTCAAAGTCAGGTGTTTTAGTAAATCTTCCATTATGATCATCTAGATCTCCACTTGCATCATAAACATAATCTTCCACAAAGAAACCAGCTTCATAATCGCCAAGAGAAGGTCTATTATCAATTTGAGTAGTATCAAGTTTGTATGAAGACTTTAATCTTGTAGATCCTGACTGAATATTGTCTGGATCGGATAAACCATAAGGACCGTATATTGGTATTCCATCATATGCCCATCCAATAATAGGTGAGTGACCACTACCATCATCTCCAAGGTAATTTCTAATAGTTGCCCCATAAGCAACAGATTCGATTGACAATCCACCTTCAACTGGTGTTAGATAATCACCATTTTCAGTATTACTAGTATTGTACTTATTAGCTATTAGTTGTCTTACTCTAGTAGAGAATGTTGCAGCATCACCTGGTGCTTTAACAGCAATAGTTGTTGTAGTAGCAGCATATCCAACACCTTGAGATAGTACAACAACACTAGCAATAGATCCACCGTCCATAACAGCACGGAGTTTAGCACCAAAAGCACTACCAACACCACTAACTGTTATATCTGGAGGTCCATCATAATTCGATCCACTACTTTGAACAAAAGCATCAATAATTCTACCATTAACAATAGTTATTCCTATTTGACCAAAATCGCCATAATTGATATCAACTGCTGGTGCTTTTTCAAAGTTTATTATATTAGATCCATAATCTTTACCCTTATCATATAAAACAGCTTCAGTAACTTCACCACGAACAATTGGATTAGCATTTAAAGTTACTGGTGTATCTGAATCAGTAATAACATTAACATCAACTGTTACTGGTGGATATGAGAAATCTTGATATCCAACTCCATGACCAGTAAATCTTACATATTCCTTATTGTTATAATTTGTCTTATCTGGAGTTCTAGTAGTAGCAATACCAGAATAACAAAGTCTAAACTTATCATTATCTAAATTTAATACTTGATACTGACTATTAGTGGTTAAACCAGTAATTGCAGTAGCTCCAGCAGTAGTTGATATACCATAATGAATTACTTCACCATCTTTAAATCCATGATTAGGGAATTCTATAAAATCTCTAAAAGTACTAATACCTGCAGGTGCTACAGAAAGTCTCTTATTTGTATATCCACTTCCACCGTCAAGTATACTAACTCTAGAGATTCTTCTCTTAGTATTATAATCTCTTAATTCATGAATACCATTATTTAAATTTGCTGCTGTTGTACCAAATCCAACAGTATTGACACCAGCAATAGAATCAGCTTTTGACCTATAAAGTTTAAATATGGTTGCACTGCTAACTCCAACATAATAAGATTGACCTTGAACTAAACAAGTATCAATACCAACAGGAGCGACTGTTGTAAGACCAACAACATTGTTATTATTGGAGAAATATAATACCCTATCACCATTTTTATAGTAATGGGGTTTATTCATTATAAATCGACCATTACCTTGATCAGCATGTTCAATATTACCACCATCATAGAAAGACTTCGCATTAAATGTAAATTGTCTATATGCTAGTTCTGTTACACCTTTTGCCTTTGCTTCAGATCCATTTCCACCATGTATATCGACAGAAACTACTTTTTTGATCTCAAAGTCTACTGGGTCAATTAATACATCTACAACTGTACCACCAATAGCTATTCTACCAAAAGCAGTGTTAATTCCTGTAGAACTGTTTTCTATGCTTATTGAAGGTGGATAAAGAACATCATATCCAGTACCAGAGTTAACAAGATCAAGTGCTTTTAGAGGACCATAGTAAATATACCTGTCAGATTTGTAATTGGTGATTTCTACACCATTTACCAACATTCCAGTGTTACCATCCAATGTTTGCTCAGAAGTTGTCTGTGTTGCCTTTCCTTTAGACAAGTCCTGTTTTAAAACAAACCTTTTAAGTGTTTTACCTGGAAAAACTGATTTTCTTGCCTGTTCTATCTTAATAAAATCATGAACTCCAACTGTTACATCTGGAGGAGCAAATTTTACAGAAATTCCTGATGGAATGAAAGATCTTGAAGGATATAGTTTAATTTTGTTGTCTTGTGATAACACTTCGACAAAATAAGAATCTGCATCTAATCCACCAATAGAAATGGTAGATCCAACGGGAACATAAGCAATTTCTTCACCAGTTCTAAAAGGAACACTTTCTGCAAATGAAATTATTGTATATTTGTTAGATAAAGTATCATAACCACCCCATGATCCACCAGATACGGTAGGATTAGTTAAAGTGGCGTGAATTTTATCTGTATCAATAGGATATGTTGGAATTGAGTTAGAAGCTACAAATCCTTCTTGTTCATTGCTTTCTGAATTCTTTTTATCTAAAATATAGGTATTAGAAACATCTCCTAAGAGCTGATTTTGTCCACCTATGATAGGAACAATAGTACTTGTTGCTTTTACCTGAATTCTTCGTATATCATAAGATAATGAAGGGTCAGTTGTAAAAGTACCAGATACACTAATCGAATTAGTTGTATTATTTACATAAGTTACTGTTAATAATGACGCAGCAACTGTTTCTCTGTTTCTTACTAATAATTCTATCTTATCACCTTTTCTTAAACTAGCTTTATCAATATTACCACCTAAAGTAAATGTACTTCCAGTTAAATCGGAAATTTGGTATCTAGCACTAGTATTGTAAATCCAAGAGTTGAAGAAAATCTGTTCATATGTCTTTGAAGTCAATGGATTGGTAACAAATCTTCCAAGGTTCTTAACATTGACCCTTGAGGTCAATGACAATCCATACAAATCTTGAAGTGCATCAAATTTACTTAAAACACCAGTTATTTTCATGTTAACTGGTTTTGTTAGGTCATTATCTTCATAACCATAAACAAAGGTTTTTGTAAAGATGTTTTTAGTCGATGCAATATCTCTTGATGTTGTAGTTACACCGATAAACTGGTTTATAGTCTTTTCAGTATACTCTAAACGCATATAATCAGTTTCTGTAGATACACCTACTTCAATAACACCAGTTTGACCAAATCCAACAGTAGAATCAACTGTAATAACTGTTGCGCCAAGACCAATATTACCAACTGACTGAGTTCTTCCTGGAACAACAAATGTGCCTTGTATTAGGTCTCTATCATCATATCCAATAAAGACAGAAATGCGATAATAGTCATCTCTAATCTGCACAACCTCTGAAATAGGTCCACTAGCATCATTTACTAAAACATTACCTACTTCATTGTCTTGGAATAAAGTTTGACCGATTAATTTATTAGCATCTCCAGAAACTACCTGTACTGCAAAGGATTCTCTTCTTAAGTAGTTGGCATATGATGGTTTAATAAGGTATTTTTCAAGATCATTGATTTTTGGTTCTAAACCAAACAATGCTTTGAACAGAATCTTGAAAGACTCGTCAGTACCCTTAGATTCGTATAAACTTCTTGCTTCTTTTATAAAATTATTAACATCTAGTTCAGGACTTAACTGTACTCCTTCTAATCCAGGTGAATATTGCGCTTTTATCTTATCATAAAATTCATGAAGGAATAATGCACTTAAATTCTGTACTGCAGATCCAGAATCATGAGCAGAAGATGTAGTTTGTGTCCATTTAATATTATCCGAGTCATTAATAGCATGATATGTCTCAATACCACAAAATCCTCTTACACAACCAGTAAAGCTATTAGTCGTTACACCACTATAGGTAACGATTTCATCACCAATCTTTAAAAGACCCCATTCTTGAGGAAATCCCTTAGTAGTACCATCAACTGTAATAATATCATCAATATTGGTAATACTAGAGGCAGTAGCTACTTGCCCAGATATAACATCCTTAGTTAAATTGTCAATTCTAATATATTTGTCAATATTTTCGCCAAGATCTACAGGACCACTTTGATATTCTTGTGAAATATAATATTGCTTTAAAAAATCCTCGAAAAGGGGATTTTCTGCGAGAGCGAACTCTGGAGCTTGATCACCAACAAGTTGGTATGTCTTAACTCTGGAAGATAAGGGGCTATAGGTTTCTATCATCCTTTTTTATGACCTTGTGATGGTTCCATTAGAGTAACTAGAGGTGACTTTATATCCAATTCCAGATATTTGCTTTCCAGAAGATATTGTGTCTCTCACGATATTTATCTTAGTATTTGAGATGTCTAATTGAAGGTAAATATCCTTCAATCCAATAATATCATTGGATTCTGGGTATGCTTGTATTTCAACCACACCAGATGCACGAGAAGTTCCCGTTATATTAATAGTATTGATCATAATTTCACCTTTTACATAATCAACAGTTCCTGCAGAAGGTAAAACCACTGGTGGAGCTTCATCAGACAATTCAGTTAACTGAACTACAGCAATATCACCTGTTTTTCCATCTGAATGTGGAAGATCAGTAAAATACAAAGTATTTAAATTACCAGAAATAGTAAATCCAGTACTTTTTATGTTTTTACCCTTAGGGTTTACATGGAAAGCATTACCAAAGCATAATTCATACTGAGTAGAGGCATTAAACACTGGTTTTAAGTCTCTTCTTATAATTAATCTAGTAATATTTGATGTAATTGCATTATTTGTACCATCAATAACTTTTAAAGCATCAGAATATTTAAATCTACCACCAAATGCATTTAAATTAGTAGATTTTCCATAATTTGTTAGAGAATTACTAACTTGAGTCCTAAGACCATCAATATCACTGTATATGTTTGAGTTAAAGTAGACAGAAGTGTCAAGTTCAATGTAAAGTATCTTAAGATCGACTATTCTTTGGTTAATTCCAGCAATAGAATAGCTTTTTAATCGATCTAAGATTTGTACTTTAGTAAAGTCGGACAAATATGTGGAATTTCGAGGTTTTACACTTAGTACAACAGTACCAAACTCAGGTGGATCCAATTCTTCACCACCAATAACGGAAACTGACTCTGCATCTGGGAATACACTCTGTATAATACCTTCGTAATCCCTTGCTGTAACCGCCCTGTACTGTGATGAATAGACTCTAGGCGCAATATACTTAATTGAGTCAATATCTTCTATCTCACCGCCTCCTTTGGCAGTTTGAATAGTACTTATAGTAGGAGTTATAGAAGAAGCAAGAGGAGAATCAGCATCATCTACAGCATCTCCACTGAATGAGAAGAATTTACCATCATTTCCATCCTTTCCATCAGTAATAATATAGCTAACTTCGATTACATCACCATTATCAAGTTTCTTACCAAACAATCCATCACCAAATATCAATTCATACTTCTCATCTTTAATTTCTTGTATAAGATAGATGTTTGATTTAGCATCTAAGTTAATAATATTGTCAACCTTAGAATATTCTAGTCCAGAACTAGATCCAGACTTTCTTACAAAGACTCTAATTGATGCAGTATCTATAAATGAGTTGTCTAAAAGGAATTTTTGATCTAAACTAGCATTTACTGTAAAGAATTTCTTTAAAAGAGTACCTTGGTATATGGTAACATTTCTAAATTCAGCAGTTCTTGGTGGATTTACTAAAATACTGCTTCCAGTGTCTATTGGACTACTGACAGTTATGTCTTCTGGAATAGAAAATGTGTAAGAAGTGTTATTTTTTGCTCCAACACAGACTAATCCTTTTCTTAGTTTAACAGTATTACTGTTTCCGTTGAACTTAAAGTCGAAATTTATGATAGCTTCTGCAGATTTACGAGATCTAGGTACATATCCTATGTTTCTTGCTAAAGAAACTACATTTTCTCTCAAAGTTGCTGAATCCAAGAAGGATTCATTGACAACCATGTTGCTATTAAACGCTGAAATATAAGTATTGTACGCTAAAACATCAATTAGAACCGACATATTCGATCCTTCAAAGTCAAAATCAGTAAAATTACTGTTTGCTCTGAGATAAGAACGAATTTGAGCCTTAATTTGATCAAAATCAAGGTTAGTAAACTTGGTTACGGGCATTTTTTTTACCTAGTTGCCTCTAAAATGAAGTTAAATGTTTGAAGTGGAGCAGATTGCCCTACAATTTCATATGTAATAACCAATTCAAACTCATTTCTGTCAGGATTGGGGTTTGCTTCTACTATGATATTATCAATTCGTGGTTCGTATGTTGCTAAAAGACTTTGTACCTCTCTTGCAATAACACCTCCAGTAGCAACATCACAAAAACCAAATAGAAGATCATAAACATCTGATCCTATATCGTCATAAAACCGTTCTTTAGTTCTGGTTTGTACTAGATTTCTCACCGAGCGCATAATAGCTCTCTCGTTTTTCAAGACATTTAAGTCTCCAGTTACAGGATTAGGTTGAAAATCGAGGGTTATGTCTTTATATCCTCTAGATTTAGCCGCCATTAAAGAATTGGCAATACATGTCAGGGTTATTTATACCCTATTTTCTCAATTCCAACGAGTGACTACTAATTCTATACTATTATCATCCATTTCCCACTCTTCTGCAACCTGCCAACCTTCTTCTTTCATAGTATTATGTACAGTCATTCTTGCATATTGTTGAGTTACCTTCTCAATAAACCTTTTTGGTGGAATAGGACTTTTCCAAGTTTGTATATCAGCTACCAATTCATACTCTGTACCATTCCAACGAAATCCTATATCATTACCTATTGATATATCTACCTGTACTTTCTCATGATTATGACCAATAGGGTTAATTAATAGTTGATCCTCCTGTACATCATACTGAAGGATCTCTAGTGCTTCGAGCAAAGCGGGTTTTTTAGTTATCTTAGTCTTTATCGTACTGAAGTGTGACATTAGCAGCCTTCTGAATCGTGTACATAATCCTCAACAGGTTCTGTCTCATAGAATGCAGGAGTAAACTCCCTAGTCAATACATTACCTAGCTCATCTTCTACACTCTCAGTAATCTTTAAGCATTGGTCACCAACTGCACCATATATCTCTGCAGTTACATTTCCATTCTGTTGAATGGTATACTTGACTGTTTGCTGTTTTGCCATAACTAAAAAAGCGAGTGTGTGTTATTTAGAACTGTTTAGGATGTGTAATTACATCTCCATGTATCTCACCAATGTCATCTATATGTGCATGGTCTATATCAACATGCAGACCCTTTTCATAGAAGTCTGCAATTCTCTCTAGTGCATTTGCAATGCGAGTCAAATCATCACTCATGGTTTTCCTGTTTTTATCTGTGTCTCTAGTATAGCGTCTCTTATAACAGTTTTCAACTGTCTTAACTTTTTCTTCCCAAGTCCTGCTCTAGTATCGATCTTTACCTTTACCCAGTATACTCCTGCTAATACTAACAGAAATGGAATTGCTTCTGCCCAAGAGATGTCATTCCATGCTTGTACTACATTCATCTTCCTTGACCTCTATAAGCTTTACGAGCCGAGTTTCGGGCGGTAGGGGAATATTTGGTATTCTTACCTTGTCCCTGTCGAGTCTTCTTTGGAGTCGTTTGAATCTTGATCCCTGTCGAGGATACTACTATCTTTGCCATTGTATGTTGAATGTGAAATAATATTTGGATGTGGATACCCAGTGTCATAATAACACTGAGATAGCTCCACTATTTTATCGAGGAATGCATCCTCAGAGAGACCTGTGTAGATCTCTCCTCCTTCGATGGTTATATTATATAACTCGTTGCTTTTCATGCCCTACACGGATACGAGGGTCACACCAGATGTCGAATCCTGCTTCGAGAGCATCTAGACAGAAGGAGACATCCTCTCCACACATGTCTTGTACCTCTCCACTTTCAAAGACTTGCATCTTAGGTGCAAACCAAGGATACTTCATCTCTTTATGTTCCCATACACCATGCTTGATAAGAACCCAACCGAATCCAGTGTAATCGACTGTAAATGGTTTCTTACGCTTAGACATGGTTTCACCAGTCTCATGATTCATAACTCCTCCGTTATTACGGAAGTTATCCTCATCGAGCCAGTGAGCAACAGAAGTAGTTTGACCATCTTCTGTCATATACCAACCTGCAGCAATATCTTGATCCATAAGGACTAGTTGTAAGAACTTAGGAGTATTGAATACAATGTCACTATCAATCCATAACTGATAATCATATTGCAACTTACCATCCCAAGGTATCTGATCTGGTCCTCTTAAGACATTTGCACCAAGGCACTTGCATCTAGCAAAGTTTACCATTGATGAGTAGTCTTGAGATATTTGTATACTAACTCCATGTTGAACTAAGTCAAATGCGAGTTGTACAAAATTCTTAAGGAAGACATATGAACAACCACGACCAGGCATACAAAAGACAATAGACTTGCCCTTTAGTATCTCCCATGCTTTATCGTAGTCCCATTCTTCTTCCGCATTTCTCTTAGGCGGGTTTTTCGCCTTAACCGTAAATCCTTTAGCCATAATGTTTTACTTGGACATCAGTATTATAACAGATTATATATGCTTAGTCAATACGACCCCTCGGATATGTCATCTTCTTCTACTTTAACTATGCGTAATTCGTCATACTTATTAACTCTCTCTTTAATTTTTTTAATCAACTGCTCTTCATCGAGGTTAATTAAATCCCCTACTGGATAGTTGTGATCATCGTAAACATGGAAAGTAGTGTTCATTCTTCGTCAATGTAAAGACCGTTATCTGTAAGTGTTATACTAACTTCTGTATCTTCATACCAGTTGAGTTCATTGACATATGACTCAGGAACTGCTATAATGTATTCATTGGTTACATTATCGACTCTTATGACTGTTTGGAATTTATCTGATTTTTTCACAATATGCGTGGACTGACCTATGATTTTATATATCAGAAATTTTTTTTATAGATTGATATCACGAAGTCGATCTGGGTCGTTTATAGCTTATGAACTAGGAACCCTATTAAAACACGCATCACGCCACACCACGATAACACATAATACGCAAAACACTGTCCCTAATTGTTAATCAGTGTGTCACACAGTTCTTATTACTTAAGACTGCCAATTATAATACTCGTTGTTACTTAGAGTGTCATGATTACCTCATAGTTTGTGTTACCTTAGTATTATAACATGATACTCACAGACTGTCAACAACTGTGTGTGTCTTATGTTTATAACAACTGCATGATAATCTGATGGACTGTGTGTTACAAACTGTGTATCCCCTATTTGACATTGTGGGATCCTCATGTTACGCTCGCTAAGTCAACATCATAATGACACGATTAGACCCCTTAGAGTATCATTTAGTGGACACACAGTAAGAGACACTTAACACGCAACATAGTTTATTTAACTATTTAATTAAAATGCGTAGTTATCCACAAAAGTGTTAATAACTGTGGAAAACACTTGTTGTTACATAGGCATGAAATCGCTGAGATCTCACTGTATATCTGAATACCTATGTTCTTGCGCCTGGTACATACTTAGTGTGGAATCTTCTGTGGAATTGTTGTTAACAACTAACTCACAATCTTTCCAGTGGTTAGTATAAACTAGCATTGCTACTTTACAGGTTGGATGTAAAGAATGTCCACAAGTTGTTGGTCTTTCACTAACACAAAAGGTGATGTAATCGTCACAAACAAATTGTACATCACCTATAATATTGTCATAGCTAATTGTTAACCCGATCTGGAAGTCCTCTCTCTGCATGATACTAACTGGTGTAAGGTAGTTGATAATAAATCGTCAACATGTGCAGGTAGTTGTTGACTATCAGTCTTCCAGACTTGCTGGTATTGTAGTAATATAGCGTGAACAAATGACACTTGGTTGTGTGATAGTTCCACTGTGTAATTAGATGTTTTAGATCTCATTTAGTGTTGTTAATCCTCATGTGATTGTTTATAATCTAGGGGCGAAATCGGGCGTGACTCGTTGTTACCCACATTTTGCATTAATTCCTCTGGGTATAACTCAAAGTACCTCTTAATCTCTTCGTAGTTAGTGATAACAACTGGTGAAGGATTAGTGTTCATAAGATAATAATAAAAGGGGATAGATTAGTGTGTGTTGAGTAATAAGAATAAGGGGGAAATGATCCCCCTATTGTTAACACTCTTCTATAACATGTAACTCGAAGTCAATAACATTTATATCCTCACTGATAATGTTAATTAGTGAGTGCAATTGCTTCTGTCCGTTACTATAAATGTTGAAATGTACGATGTAGTCATTAACACTAACTGGATCTACAATTACATCATCTTGTTGATATTTAGAGATGAAATTGTCAATCAATGTGTTAGCTACTGACACGAACGCTATTTCACATTTAGCGACATATCCTTCAAAGAAGTTTATATCTTTTGCCAATCTTTCAGGCGTTAGAGAAGATTTTCTACCCATTAATTACTCTCCTACAAGTTCATTTAGGACTGCTAATACATCATTTCCAGTTTTAGCATCTTCAAAGAATGACTCTAGGTCAATGTTAACGAAAGGAACGGATTGCAAAGACATAATAATAAGAAATCGTACAAAAATACCCCTGTTATGTTTATAGTCCCACAGAGGTGATTGGGGGGACTAAATGTTAAGCAACCTGTAAGGATTGCTCATCTAATAATATCATTCCATCCCAGAACATTAGTGTTTCTTTGTTCTTACTTAAGAACCACACATAGTTTTTCTGGAATACTCTAACACCGCCCATTACCTCTTCTAAAATAGCATTTAGTCTAGATTTTGTGGTTACTGTTTCATAACCACAAGAGGACAATTTGAGAGCATTTGTTGTATGATCTAGCGTTGCGATGTTGTGACCATGTAATAAAACTTGACTGCAATTTGTTGACTCATTGTAAACAACTGTAGTGTTAGACCCTGCCCAGTTACCCTTATTGCTAAGAGCGAAGTTCATTTGTCTTTCAAGTTTTCTCATAGTGTGAAATGCTTTGTGTTTGCTTTACTCTTTAATTATACACGATTTAGGGGGCATGTAAACCACTTAGGGGACAGTTTGTCTACTGGCACATGTCCTCAAATCTTCGCTGTGCTTCATCTGATATAATAGGCAAGTAACCTAATTCAGAATTTTGATCTAATGTATTTAATTGGTCATCAGTTAATGAGTTTTTAATTCTATATTCTTCCCATACTTCATCATATATGGTCTCTAATATGCTTTCATTGTGTATACATGACATAGCTAATTAACCTCCGTTGGTGTTAGTTTATTAAGAGTATTCTCAACACTAAGTGAAGCATATTGTGGGATACCTCGCTTATTATCTGTTACAATATAATCGAAATCGTTGATTCTAGTTAATATATCATCACCCATAATATGTCTGCTAACTATTCTTTTGTTCATAGTCTCACCTTTAAATGATAATATTCTCAACACATTATCAGGGTCAATGTTATTATTCCAATCCTTAATAGGATAGAAATCTAATACTATTGTTCCGTTTTTACAAGTGATTTGCATAATAATTAGTGAATGAAGTTTGCTGTTGTGATTAATATAAATTTATTGGATTTGCGTAACGCCCTGCTGGATGTGGGTTTGCTTTAGTATAACCAAATGAACTAAAATACTCATCTAACATGTTAGAATCTAGATCAGGATTCAACTCAAATCCTTTACCAAATAGATCAACTTGCCCGATGTGAGTAACGCCCCACTCTTGAATCTCATCTACAAATGATTGAAAGTCTTCGCATAGTTCAGCGATGTCTTCAAACTTCTCAACTTCTTTGATTCTGTCGATTAGTCTTTGAGTGAGTTCTTTGTTTGGCATAAATGTTTTTTTCCTTTGTATACTACTATTATAACCAGAAGAGCACCCTATTTGGGGTTCTGGTGTGCCAGTTTGTCCACTGGCACTAGCTAAATGTTAGATTCCTTGAGACATTACAAGATCTTTAAGATAATCTTCAGCACAATCTTGTGCCTCGTAGATATCATAAAACTGACCTAATTGTACACTGTCACCAGTTAAACAACCGTTGTAAGTATAGTTCATTGTTTGAACTACAAAACGATCATTACCGTAATGGTAGATACTTAGATCTGGATCTAAGTTGTTATCTCGTGTATACTTATCAAACATATTTGAAGAGAATGTTTTAGTATAGTCAAAAGATAGATAGTCATCAGTCAAATCGATTGACTGAGAGAAAAGAGATTTAGATGTAATTGTTTTATTCATATCTCTATTATACACACAAAAGGGGTCACTTTGGGGGTTTTGTGTGCCAGTTTGTCAACTGGTTGCCACCTCATCTAACTTTATAATTAGTGGTTCTAATTCATCCATCTCACTATCACTTAAGTCTATAACCATTTGTTCATAACACCACAACAATAAGTCTGCTTGATGCTTATTAACTGTGATAGATTGTGCAACAGTTTGTGTCATTGAAGGGGTTGTGATTAGAGTTGAGTTAGTGTTATTTAGATAAGGAATTCAAAGACTAAGTAATCCAAACTCACATTGAGTTCTTTACATTTAGCTTCGTAATGTGCTAGACTTTCCTTTGTAGTTTCTAGATCAAAGTGTCTAGTTTGGATGATAAACTCATCAGGTAATTTGCTGTTCATTGTTCCCAATGAAGAGCATTAAATTGAGCGATTGATAGATAGTCAGGGTCATGCAATCTGCCCAAGTGATTAACATCTTCAACACCATCTTCATCATAACAAATGAATACAAATTCCTCCATAAAATGTTCAACAGATGCAATATGTTCTCTTTCAATACATCTTAATATGTCCCCTATTTGATCATCATCCATATCACATTCATCAATACAAAATGCAATGTTTTTCTCTAATTGTGTTGTTTTCATTGTTAGTGACTCCATGTGAATTGTGGTTGATCAAGTATAATATCTCTTACTCTTTCTCTATCTAAACTATCACCTCCACCCCAACTATATGTTACATTGAACCATAGTCCGTTATTACTTTCTGCTTCTTGTATCCTTTTACGATATACTTTAAAGGCATCTAATATGTCATCCTTAGTTAAACCTTTTATAGGGTAAATCGTATCATCATGTTCACCATA
>Ga0181411_1000326_pt1 | contig 17161 bp, 34 predicted proteins | sample 34SPOviralmetaG_FD_130114 | JGI IMG/M metagenome (GOLD analysis project Ga0181411, IMG submission 130114) | Marine viral communities from the oligotrophic San Pedro Time Series (SPOT) site, San Pedro Channel, CA, USA - 34 SPOT_SRF_2012-07-09 | ecosystem: Environmental > Aquatic > Marine > Strait...
ACGACAACAGTTGAGATATACGCGACCATTGAGGCCGATAACCGTGATGAGGCAGAGCACATGGCCGCTAACATTATGATTGTAAACTACGCCAATGAAACGGTAGGCGCCGAGACAGACGAGGGAGAGATAACTGAAGTCATCGGCCACGAGGTAGCTGGTATTACAATCACAGGAGGTGAGTAATGAGCCCTACCGCAAGATTCAAAGAGTCTATCAACGGAAGCGATATAGTCATCGACCTACGGCCTGGACAGACCTTGACCCATGTTAAGTATGAGCCTACCGATGAGGGATGGGACCGCACTGTACACACGTGGCATTACGATGCCGATAGCAAAGTCATCACAGTGAACTACTTCAATGCGGGCCGCGACTGTGATGGGTACATGTCAACGCATTACGAACGCGAATGCTCGGTTGACCGGCTACGCTCTCGAACAGTGAAGCATCCGACCGGTGGACGGTGGGAGCCATTCACCGATTACGATGGCACCACTGCCCACGAGTGGGTGACCACTTGGGAAGAACAGACAGACTGGCCCGACTGGAGAGAGGTTGGCTACGAGTACCACGACCAGAACGCCCGAGCGATGGGCTACTAAACTTTTCCACACTGACATACTTGACACTCTATGCCACGTGATTAAATACTGTATGAGCAACAAACAAACCGGAGATTCAACATGGCTAAAAAACCAGCATTCAACCCGTACCAAGTCATCACTGATACCATCCTGGCTTCACTTGAGAAGGGTGTACAGCCCTGGCGCAAAGGCTGGACCGCATTGGGTGGCGCCTTGAGCCGTCCCGTCAGTGGAGGTAGTGGCAATCCATACAACGGTATCAACGTGCTTCTGCTATGGGCGGCACAGTCTGAGCGTGGCTACCACTCCGATACTTGGCACACGTACAAGGGTGCCCAAGGCAAGGGCGGTCAGGTCCGTAAGGGTGAGAAGGGTACACGCATCGTCAAGTGGTTGTTCTTGCCATTCAAAGAGAAGGGACAGGTCAAGCTTGATGCCAACGGTGAGCCCGTGACCTTTGCAAAGATGAGACTGTACACAGTGTTCAACGCTTGCCAGATTGAATGGGCAGAGGGTAGCGAGCATGACCCTGGACCCCGTCCAACGATTGAAGAGGACACGGTTCTCATTGACGGCGGCAAGCGTTCCGAGGCGGGCGACGAGTACGATGATGCAAAAGTCATCCTGGATTCGTGGGCCGATGAAGTCACTATCATGCATGGTGGTGACTCGGCATTCTATCGACCATCGGATGACTTCATTCAACTGCCACACTTCGACCAGTTTCATAGCGAGGCCGAATACTTCTCGACTGCGTTTCATGAGGCGATTCACAGCACGGGTCACAGTACCCGCCTGAACCGCTTCAAGAAAGAGCGTAAGGGTAGCTACAAGCAAGCCTACGCGTTCGAAGAGTTGGTCGCCGAGTTGGGTGCAGCATTCCTCTGTGCTGATGCTGGCATCAACCAGCCAGAAGAACCACGCGAGGACCACGCGCAGTACCTTAGCCACTGGCTCGAAGTACTCAAGGGTGACCCGAAGGCCATCGTGTCTGCGGCATCCAAGGCAGAGAAGGCAGCGAAGCTGGTGATGGCAAAGGCTGGCGAGGCCGGTCAACAGCAGGCAGCGAAGTAATCCGGGAAAGGGAAGCAGTTTGGCGGTCTGCTAATCAAAACCGCCCCACCTTAGTCACACCTGACAAACCTTACACAACCAAAGAGAGGCTACAGTGAATACAAAAAAGATCAGCACGTGGGGCAGAGCCAGCGATGCTGTTTGAGATTCAAACCATGTTCACAGAACTGCCGTGGGTATCATTGTGGATGACTGCGGCGCTACTCGGAGTAGTTGAACTACTCCACATTCAACAAACAGCAGGAGATTAAAATGGGAACAGTGAACTGCTCGAACGAAACGATGGCGACACGATGCAAGTCGTGATCGATAACCTATGGGCGCTCGTCGAGTCCGAAAAAGAAAAACTATGAATTCAATCAGTCATGGAGGTGAAGTGATGAAAAGATGGCAAGGACCAGAGCACGCATACTCAGAGGCGCGACGGGCATACGAACAGCGCGAAGATGCTCGCCATGAACGATGGAAGGAAAACAATCCAGAGTGCCACAAGTGCGGAGAGCGTGAGCACGAAGACAAGATGACCGACATGTATGGCGAGGACTGGTGTGCTCATTGTGTCAGTGAGCACGCATTCGAGTGTGACGTATGCGGTGAGACACACTCGAACGAATACTTGACCAATACAGAACTGACGTTGGATGAGTCCGTATGCACAGACTGTGATGAGCAGTGCGCGACGGACAAAACCCACCATCACACTCCAGTCGGAATCAGCATCGGCCACCTGAAGTACATACTGTGGACGATGGAGAATGCTGCAAAAGACAAGCCCTATGAAGGTACACAACCGGGCAACGCAAAGAAGTGGCTGAAGGAAGGCATCGACCTAATCAAACAATCAATGCCCAAAGAGGAAGGTGAGTGATGAACATATTCGTTTTGCATCCTATGCCTGACATGGCTGCGCGTATGCAGTGTGACCGGCACGTAGTCAAGATGACCCTTGAGACTGCACAGATGCTCTCTACGGCCATCAATGAGTTGGGTGGGCAGGCATCCTACAAGTCTGCCCACGTCAACCATCCGTGCTCTGTGTGGGCACGGGAAACGCTCGGCAACTTCGTATGGTTGTGGGAGCACGGAATCAACCTGGCTCAAGAGTACACCGCAAGGTACGGAAAGGTACACAAGTCGGAGGTAGTCATTCGTGACTGCTACCACACAATGATGCAACGTCAGCTACTCAAGAGCCGAAGGCTGACACCACACCCACTGTGTATGCCTGACGAGTACAAAACAGACTGTGTGTATGAATCGTATCGAAACTTCTACATAGGTGAGAAGTCACGGTTCGCACGATGGAACAAAACAACTGAGTCACCGTCATGGTGGCCGCAACAAACAGGAGTAAATCATGAACGAACCATACGAACTTGAAAACCTATTCAACATCACCATCAACCGTGAGCAGGCTCGCCTATTGTCCCGCGCACTGAAGACCAGCAACGGTCCACACGCACCAGTAAACTTCTCTGACGTCGATATCGCTCGGCTACGCACAATGAAGGCCCGACTCAAAGCCATCGCAACATACTCGGAGGACCAATGATTATCTATGTACTGGACGACGGAGAGACGTGGACCCTGAGTGAGCCCACGGCGGTAACGATAACGGATGAGCAACTGACTCGCCTGGAAGGTGGTGAGAAGTTCTACCACGTCGTACCCGATTGGGATGAGCAACAGGGTGACGATGCCGACGACTTCTTCATTCAAGCTGGCATCGCTGCCGCAGAGGCACTGAAAGAAATGAAGCGGGACTACACAAAGAGCATCGTGGATGCTCAGAACCAGGGAGGTGAGTGATGCTTGGACCAGATTGGGAACGTGAGGTTGAATACGAACCGGGCAAGGTTTTTAGGTTTACCGATATGTGGCATCGCTGGTGCTATGAATGTGCAGCATCGAACGCTTCTATGCCCGTCGAGGAATACATACGACAGGAAAAGAACGATTGGTTTGAAGACGAGGGAGGTGAGTGATGGACAAGACATTTATAATCAAAGGCAGCGTGCCGGGTGATGGGGATTACCGAAACTGCTTCGCGGACATGCAGCGGTGCATGGCAAACGAAGGTGGTGAGTTTAATGACTTTACATGGAAAGTCGCAGCAAGACTTTTCGCTCTTGCGTCTATGTTCCCTGACCTTACCGGGCACCAGCTTCGGCAGATTGCGACGGAACGTTGGTGCTTCTCCAAGACTGATCCTGACCGGGCTTGGGACCACGATGTAACCGTTCACCCTTACCCGCGACACGGCACACCATTTTGGGATGAGTACCAAATGAAACTGAAAAGAATGAAAGGAGGTGAGTGATGGACTACAAACCGCTGGACTTCAATCAGAAGGGTCGAGACATATTGAACCACAACTTTGGACATGCGTCATGCCCTTGGTGTGGTTTCAACATCATGCAAGCAGACGATCTTGTCGATGCCGGTGAGCGAGAAACGAATCACACATGCCTGCTCCAAGTCATCCAGGACGTTGACGAACAAGGAGTCTGTCGGTTGTCGATGCAGTGGGAGTGCTTGAAGTGCCATAAGAATGGAATCTTTCAGGCGATGGGACCGCGCACAGATGCCGACATGGTTCGCAAACAACGAGACGCGATGCTCGAAAAGTATCGCAGTGAAGGAGGTGAGTAATGCCCTATAAATATGTATGGCCAGAGGAAGCATTCGAGGTACGCATCCAGTGTACTGAGGAACAAATACAACAGCATTGTGATGCGGCGCCTGAGAACGACCTTCGAGACTTCGATGATCGTGGTGGGCTTCAGATACCGGTGTACCATGTATACAAGAACGATAACATCTATGATCGTTTGACTTATTGGTATACGCTCGACAAAACCGAGTGCGATACCTACGAGTTTGATGTTCGCGATATTCCGACATGGTGGAACTGTTCTTCAGAAAGTCCAGAGAATCATCAAGACTGCATCCAAGAAGCATTGAACGATGGCGTCATTGAGTTCGAGGGATTGCTACTGAAGATACACAAGATGGCTGAGTGATCCCCATGTCGTACCAATCATTGTGACCCATGTCCAAACGGAACCAAGCGCCGGTTCTATTCAATGAGCCTACAACACAGGAGAATGTATGACTCGCTTACCAAACAGAGCAGCCTTTCCAAGTTTCGACTTGGCCCTTGGCCCCCACGACCCTTCCAAACTTCAGCACCGTCACCAGCTTTCAGCGTGGGTGAAACCGGTGCCAGAGACAATCCCCCCAATGAATGAACCACAACAAAGTGAATGGATTCGCCTGAACGATAGCGTGGTTCGCAGAGCAAACACAGGAGAGCAAAAATGACTGAGCAAGAAATCAAACAACTAAAGAGCATGCGGAAACTATTAGAGCAGTGGTCTAAACCACAGCCCACGGTTGCGATCGGCAACGCAGAGAACGTTCAGTCGTTCCCTGAAGAATCTCGTATTGCGTTTCAGCAGCAGCTTGAAGCAATCAACAAGGTTCTCGAAAGGGCAGAGGCAGAGGACAGCCAAGCATGACACTAAACAAAGAGACACCAGTTGGGACACCACTGAAGTCTATAGTGAAGGGGTGGGGTAAAGGCCCATTCGTTTACATGGGCAACGGCAGAGGCGGGAACACAATCATAGTCGCGACGAAGAAGGATGGATTGCAGCAAGCGCGTGCATCTGACTTCGCCGTCGATTCGATTGCCGCCAAAGCCATCGGTGACTTTATCTCAAAATAGTGGTTGACTATGACTTTGCTTGCCGGTAAAGTCATACCTACCCTACCTCAACATACTGGAGCAGAGGATGAACAAAGCAGAGCAGTTTAGATTACCGGTGAGCCCGCGCAACATTTCAGTTGAGTTGGTTCGAGAGGTTGAAGACGAAGATACAGGTGAGGTTGTTGCGGAACACATCATCGAGGTGTTTGGTCGGTTCCTTCCTGCGGAGCCCAGCGTGGGGCTTGGTCCTCACATTGAGGTTCTGTCAGCACACCGACAAGACAGAGACGTTCGCGTTGCTGTGGAGTTAGAAGATTGGGAGGTTGACACGTTGCTCGACCTTTATCAAGAGCAGTTGCGGACAGAACTTGACCGTGACATTTGATTTTTTATGGCATACTTGACGAACACAGGAGAACAAAATGAGCATCAATCAATGTAATAAATGCTACAACCCCATCGGCAACAACATCACAGACCTTCACAACATTCAAGTGATGAAGGCCGTCATGCAAGATTCGATGCTGCGTGCGGACGAAGCCGATGACAACGCGCATAAGGTGATGATTCTGGAATCAACAATCAAACACATTTTAGGAAACATCGAGAGAGATTTTGGTGAAGCGTGGTCGATTCATAAACAACAAATGAAGGAGTTGATGGAGTCTCTGAGAGATCAGGGAATCATCAGCGATGTAGGAGGTGAGTGATGAGTCAGACAAATGAACTAAGGTTCATACGGGTAGATCGATGCTTCCACGACCAGTATGGATGGGTACGGCCTGATCGCACAACTGAATGGCTAAATGTTAGTCTCATTCAATCCGTAGGCATCGATCCTGATGTCAAAAACGATGACGATCCTGACTTGAAATACACAGCAATCTGTATGCTTGGTGGCTTTAAAAACGACACTATCGAAGTATTCCATACAGACGAAACTCCCGAGTCATTTTTAAAAAGAGTCCACGAACTTTGGAGGTGAGTGATGGGCTACGACTGGAACCAACAGGGTGATATTTCTAACTCACCCACAGTGTATCTTGGAGATACGCAGAGCAGGATTAAAAAGACGATCAGTGATTACGTGTCCACAAACGGGCCACGAAAGTATGAACTGCACGGAGAACGTTACGAAGTAGACCCCGACACGGGCCGCAGTGACCACAGTGGGCACCTGACTAACTTGGTTGAGTTTGTCCAAAGTGTTGCACGCAAGACGATTCCAGCGGGCATCTACGGCATGCACGTCACTGCACCTGACAGGGTTGGGCGTGATGCTTGCTGGCTCGCAGTCGAGGGCTTCGTGATTGCGGTCAAAGAACAGGGAGGTGAGTGACAATCACACTTGACACACTTGGGCCAACCAAGTAATGTACTCAAACCATACAGGAGAATGTAATGAGCAACAACGTTACGAAACTTAGAAAGCGTAAAGCAAACCAGAAAAGAGAATGGTCATGGCCGTCATTCATATCGGCATGGCAAGAGTCAGAATCATACGAAGATGTATTAGAGCAGCTTGGCTTTGAAGATACACCACAAGAACGTAGCTTCATTGGTGGCAAGGCTTCATACGCAAGGAAAAAGGGCGTGCCCTTGAAGAAGTTCAAGCGAAAGCGCAGGGGATCTAAAATCGATTGGAACGGACTTGCAGACTTAGCAAAGTCAAAGAGTGAATCGTGATTGAATATACAGAGGTCCTTTCCTTTATAAGAAACGCAAACCACATATTTTGGGCCGTGAGCCTTAATAGAGCGATTGGCAAACTTAACAATCGTTGGTACACAAATCGATTGGAGGTAGTAAATGTCAAACATTGAAGACGCAGAGGGGTCATACAAAGTCTTCCTGGCGATCAAAAGTGATTCAGACCTGAATGAAAAGTTTCGCTGCACTCGTGACGGAGTCATGTACTACAGCGGCAAAAAGATGACAGAACCTGACTTCTCGCAAGTGTCAGTCTACTTGGCACAAAAGTGGAAAGTAGTGTGCTCGAAGGAAGAGTTAAAGTCCGGTATCATGGCAGCGTCTAAGCGCATCGAGCCTCAACTTATCTACGGAACAAACTTGGCCGAAGACTTCAGACTGAAGGTCAAAGAGTTCTTAGAGCACAACCCGCCATCGTGCCACAGGTATGACATTACAACTGATGTAGTGGCTGAGTACGTTGATCCTGGTGGGTGGCAAGAGCAAAAGCGACTGACAGAAATGAAAGTAGCAAAAGCCCTAAAAGAGCAAGGGCTTCAAAAAGTGCGGGTAACGCACAAGGGAGAAAGAAAAATGCGCTGGTTCCCGATCACGGGAGCGTAATCATAAACAAACAGGAGAGTGCTGTGGGATTCACATCACAAGAAATAATCGCCCTTACAAAGGCGTTCAACACGAAAGCAGTCTCGATTGCAAAACGGGACATCGACAACAACTCTGAGATTGACGTGAACCTAATCGTCAAAATCGCCGGTAAACTCATACGGGGCCAGAAGTCTAAGCCAGTCAAAGCTACCTCCACTATTCCGTGGAAAGTGGCCCTGGCTCTCTTTGCCAAGCGCTCTGGATTTACCCGTGAGCAAACTGCAAAGGTGCTGCTTGAGGCGGTTACCTTCGCACTCGAAACCAACTCCGACAAGAAGACTGAACTTCTTGAAGAAATGGGAGTTGGGGATGCCCTGGCCATGCTGGACAGAGAGGTCTTTGACAAGCTGCCCAAGAAGACCCGTGATGGAAACATCACCTTTGATGTAGCGATGGTCGAGGCTGTTCGAGAGCCAATGTTGGTGGCTGACCAAGACACTTTGACCCTTGGGGAAGGGGAAGAAGTGGCGAAGTAAGTCGCCGGGGTCACCGTTTCAGCGGGGCGGTGACCCCACTTTTCATTATGGAAAAATCAGATCAAATCGAAGATTACGAACGTATCGACACATTTCAACTTGTATTCCAGATGACCCAATCAATGGGTGGACTCCAAAAAGGAAAGCACTCAAAGATGGCGTACATCTACGGAACAAGCCGTTCCCGGCTACGCAGCATCTTGAACCGTGAAGCAAAGGCACCAACACTGGATACCGTTGTTTCATGGATGCACAGAGTGTACCGGCTGACCGGAATGAAGGTCGTGCTGACCATCACACCTGATCTTAAAATGCACTACAGCATCTTGAGCCAGAACCAAGAACGTATCGACGGCATGATCGTCCCCCCGAAAAACAGCTTGTAGAAAGTCATACGACCGACTACACAACAATGCCCTTTGGGGATTGATCCCCCCAAAAGTGGGGCTCCTGACTGAGCCCACCGGGTATCCGGTGGTGCTCTTTCGGGCTCCCCGTCAGGAGTTACCATGTGGATACAGAGCGCTAAAAACGCACGCATAACTATCGTCGCGGCCGACCTTGAATACAGTCGAGGCAACGGTCAATCCATCTTTCCATGCCCATCGTGTGGCATGCTCGAAAGAGGATCAAACGACAAAAAGCGTGGCCCTATCGGATTTGGTCGAAGTGAAATGGCCTGGACTTGCTACAAGTGTGGAGCCAAGGGCGATGTTGTAGACTTTGCATCTCAACACTTTTTTCAACAACCGTTGAGAAATCTGGACAGAAACCAGCGCTCTGTGGTTCGTGACTGGTTTGCCGAGCAAGGCTACTGTACTCCGTCCGGAGTGCCAGCACACGTACAACCAGACCCAAGCAAAAGACCGGTTGTTACGCCAGCACCGACTCAAGGGTACGTGAGGCCCCCGCAACAAGAACTGAACGATCTTTGGCAAAAGACAACGACCATAGAATCTGCACTCGAACAGCCAGCAAGCTTTGCGGAGCAACTAAGCAAGTGGATGATTAATAGAAGATTTTCACCAAAGGTTTTGGACAGCACATCCTGCGTTCGTGTTCTGCCGCTACCCAATGAGTATAAATATCCTGAGTGGTTTCCGCACCAGTGGGGCGGCATCTATCGAGTAGCAGCACCGTGCTTTGAGCCTGATGGCACATTCGCCAGCATTCATTGCCGAAGCGTATCGTATGCAAAGGGTCGTCAGCCTGCTGGATCGAAGACACGATGGCCAACCGGATACGAAGCCGGTGGATTGTTGATGGCAAACACATATGCTCAACAGATCATGCGTCAGCATCTGAACGATTCAATTCAAGGGTTTTTGATTTGCGAAGGTATCACCGACTTTATGAGAGCATGTGAACAAGCACACCGTGAAGATTTGAGGCTCGCCATCGTTGCTGGAACATCGGGTAGCTACAAGTCCCTTGCTAAGATTCCAATACCCCCTAAAATGAAAATATATATCGCTACTGATTCAGACGACTCTGGTGATGATTACGCATCAATCATCTGCGATCAGCTTCCCCAACACACCCTATACAGAGTACCCCTGGAGTTAAACGATGGCTGATTTGGATGAAGTCCTCTCCGCTGGACAAAGAAGGCTCGGTGATCTACTGAGCATTGCTGAAAATGAGAACTGCATCAATCAGCCAAATCAAGAACCCGTTGAGGTTCCACTCCCTGAAAACGAAACGGATACCCGTATTGTTGATTTACTCGATCAATACACGGATCGGAATGGTGACCCATCCGGTCGGTTCAGGAAAAACAAAAACAACCTGTACATCATCTTGCGTAGGGACCGCAGATGGCGGGGCCGGGTGTGGCTAAACAGCTTTACCAACACACTTCAAATCGATGATCGGGACTACAGGGATACAGACGATACACGCATCGCTCTGTGGGTTTCACGAGCATACGGACTGGAATACTCTGATGCTGCCGTCAGCGCTACAGTGCAGTTGATTGGCGAAGAAAACAAACGAAACCCACTACTGGAGTGGTTGGATTCACTTCATTGGGATGGAACCCCACGCTTGGCTTCATGGGTCATCGAGGCAACAGACTGCGATGATACGGACCTGAACCGGAAGATGGCTGAGAAGTGGTTGATTCAAGCCATCGCACGCGCATATAAACCGGGCTGCAAGGCAGACTGTGTGTTGATTTTTGCAGGAGACCAGGGCGCCGGTAAGAGCACCTTGTTCAGAAAGCTTGCTACAGAAGAATACTTTGCAGACACACCGCTCGATATCGGCTCCGCAAACTCCTACAGCCAGATTGCCCGAGCGTGGATTTATGAGGTTGCCGAGCTAGACTCTGTTCGTCGATCAGCGAACAGCGCAACCAAAGCATTCTTGAGCGCTCAAGAGGACAACTTCCGCCCCGCTTACGGGCGACACGCGATCACGATTAAGCGTCACGTTGTGTTCGCTGGCACAACAAATGAATCACAGTTCATTAATGACATGACCGGATCACGTCGGTATTGGCCGATTAGGGTCAACGAAGTGAACCTTCATTGGGTGCAAGAGAATCGAGATCAGCTTTGGGCAGAGGCAATCGTAGCGTTCAAGGCCGGTGAGACTTGGTATCTTGATAAAGAAATGGACATCAAGCGTCACGATTCGAGCAAGATTTACAGGCAAGATGACCCATGGATGGACCCAATCAGCACGTTCCTGATGGTTCAGCAGGGCTGGGTGACTATGACCATGGTGATGGAAGAGGGGCTTAAGATTGAAAGAGGGCGCATGAATCGACGAGATGAAATGAGGATCTCAGAGATTTTGCGTGAGTTGGACTATGAAAAGAAACGGATGATGATTGGCGGAAAACGTAAGTACGTTTGGGCAAAAAATGAAATATTGAAAGTACAAAGTAAGGAAGCATGATGAATAAAGTAGCGTTGGGTGGCGGGGTATTTCTCGCGCCTGGATATGAGAATGAAAAAGCGATTCTAAGTAGATTTGAGATTGCAAACCCTGAGTACCAAATGGCAATGGGTATGCGTAAGCAGGGACGATACGTTCCGATTCCCGACAAGCACATCAATGCTTGTCACCGTATTCCATATGATCACCCATGGGGCGGTGGTCTCGCAGTTCCACGAAAGGCTGCATCACAAATGGACCTCGGTAAAATCGTCGACGTGAGAACTGATCCGGCAGCGCCATCTTTGCAGCTTGCAAAAGGCTTCTCTCTTCGAGACTACCAACTCAAGGCCCTGGACTCTTGGAAGTCAAACGGTGGAGAGGGTGTGGTTATCGCACCGTGCGGTGCCGGAAAGACTGCGATTGGTGTCGCGGCGATGGCTGAGTACAACACAAAGGCCCTAGTTTTAGTTCATACGAACGATCTTGCAGTACAGTGGATAAATCGCATTGAATCTATGCTCAATGAAAAGGCAACGCAGTATGGGGCAGGCAAGAAAAACGACTCTGGACGCATTGTTGTCGCAACGTTCCAAACACTTGAACGAATGTCATTCACAGAACGATACACGTTCGGTCGACAGTTTGGGCTCTGTATCGTTGACGAGGCTCACCACGTGCCGGCCCACACCTTCTGCTCAGTCATGTTCTGCATGCCCGCCAGATACAGGCTTGGGCTTACAGCAACACCAGAGCGACCAGATGGATTGACTTCAATACTCTGGTGGCACTTTGGATCTCCAGTCTATGAGATCACAAATGAGCAGCTAACGATCTCAGGACATGTGGTTGCTCCCGATATTGAATGGCTATTCACTGACTATATGGGTCCACCAAATCGTTTAGACTGGTCTAAGTTGATTACAAAAATGACCACCGACGATGGTCGCAATGAAAAGATTCTCAACAGAGTATTATCGGCATGCCGAGACGGTAGGCAGATTTTAGTTCTATCGGATCGAGTAGATCACTGTATTTTATTGGCAGATACGCTTCGGACACACAACATTATTGCAGAGCCATTGGTTGGCAGAATGACAAAAAAACAACGAAAAGAGGTATTACAGCGTGCGAATGATCGAAAAATTCAAGTCGTTTGTGCCACAACGGTCGCAGATGAGGGGCTTGATTTGCCATCACTCGACACAGTTGTGCTCACGACTCCGACGAAAGCTATGGGTCGAATCCAGCAAAGAATCGGCCGAGTCATGCGACCGCACCCAAAGAAAAAGAATCCGATCGTTATTGATTGCGTTGATGATAGTGGACCAATGCGTGGACTGGCTCGAAAGCGACACAGGCTCTATACCAAGCTCGGATGTTCATAAAATGATTGATGTGTTGAAAAAACTACCAACGGGCTGGTCAATGATTGAAACCAATAATGGATATCAAATTCGCGACCAAGACGATGAGTTTGTATGTGAGGCAAAGTCGCCACAACGCCTAAATGAAATCATAGACAATGAGTTTGAGTTAGCGCAAATGTATGCGAGCATGATGTACGTTCTGAAGTCGTCACAAGCTGCAGAGGCTTAGTGGGCTCGCCTGGAAAGGCCAGCCCAATCACGCACACCGACCTTGGTTTTTGTAAAATCTTCTATTGCTATGGCAAGCCGCAAAGACGGTATTGATCGCCCTGACTCCAGGTCACGAAGATAGGAAACGGAAACACTTAAACCTTTGGGCCTGAGTGTTTCGTTCATCCATTTGCAGAAGCCAAAACGGCTGTTGAAAGCGGGTTGGCTTTCCCTAAAAGATCGAATGTCCATAAAAAATCCAGTCAGAAAATGTCCGATTAAGGTGATGTTATAACCATCACATCGTGATACCATACAGTCAAACAAAGGAAAAACCAACAATGAGTGAAACATTGCCAACAATCGGAAGCAGTAGCATCGGCGCCATTCTTGGTCTCTCTCCCTGGAGTAGCCCATGGGACGTTTGGGCAAGAGCCCATGGTCTGAGTGAAAGTTCGTCATCAGCGGCAACGCAAAGGGGGCATATCTTAGAGCCAGCTATTGGTGCCCACTATGCACACTTAAACAACGTGGAGATCAAAAAGGGGCCAGAGTACGAGGCCGATCCAATCATTGGGCCTGAGTCTTGGATGCATGCTCGACCAGATTTTTTCGTGAAGTCAGACGATAATCACTGGCTGCTGGAGATTAAATCTACTCGAAAGTTTGATCACAGATGGGGCTTTTCAGGATCGAACGGTGTACCTCCATACTACGCTGCACAATGTATTTGGCAGATGGCAGTGACCGATGACGAGCGATGCGATCTGGCAGCATTCGCAACAATGAATGATGAGTATAGATCGTACACGATTCACCGTGACGAATCTGTTGAATCGAAGATGCTCGAATATGTCAGGGATTGGTACGATAGGCACATTCGTGGAGGCGCACCACCAGAGGTTGATGGCTCTACTGCATGCTCCAAGTCGCTTGCAAAGATGTTCGAGCAAGAGTCAAAAACCTTTATTGAGCCATCCGAAACCCACATGGACTTGGCAAAACAGCTTCATCAAATTCGAGCACAGTGTGCTGAGTTGGATGAGAAAAAACGAATGATTGAGAACAAAATAAAAGAAGAGATAGGCACCGCATATGGTATTAGTGGTGTAGCAACGTGGTCACAGAGCAAACCACGGAGCAGATTTGATCGCGCTTCATTCGAGGCCGACCACCCACACATCGCCAAAAACTATTTGAAGGTTGGCGAACCAACACGAACATTCAGATTTCAATACACAGGAGAACAAAAATGAGCAATGCACTTCATCCAGCACATCAGTTTCGCAACGTAGTCGAATCCAAGGCATCGGACTTCCTCCAAGCAATGGCAGGTACGGAAGAGGGCGCCAAGGCCGCAGGCCGTGTGGCGCTTGCGTTTAGACAGGCAGCACAAACCAACGACCGTTTGTACGGTTGTGATCCAGTATCGGTGGCGCAAGCGGTGGCACTTTCGGCAATGACAGGGCTGATGCCTGGTGGCCCACTACCAGACGTTTATCTACTGCCAAGAGGCAAAAGCCTGCAGTGGCAGGTATCGCACCGAGGGTTTGCAAAACTTGCTTCTCGTAACGGTGTACGTCTTCGAACAAAGGCTGTATTCGAAAGCGATAAGTTTCATGTCATCGAAGGTACAGAGCCAAAGCTTGAGCATGTTCCAGACCTTTCTGCTGACCAGTCTTGGGATACGCTCGTAGCCGTCTATGTGGTGGCACACTACAAAGATGGAAGCAAAGACTTTGTTGTCATTCGTAAAGCCGACATCGAAAAGCGTAGAGCAAACTCAGACGCCTACAAGCGCAACAAGAATCAATCACCGTGGGGTCAATGGCCTATCGAGATGGCACTCAAGACCGGACTTCGGTATGCGTTTGCTCGCGGCATCGTTTCGATGGACGACACAACCACTAGCGCATATGAGCATGACGGTATGCAAGACGCACCTGCTGCAGACTTGCAGGTTGTTGAAATGAATGATGTTCCAGAAATGAACACCATGAATGTTTTGTCTGATCAGCTTGATGAACTGGTTCAACAAACCGACAAACAAGAAACGTTAGTGGAGGACTAAATAGCAAATGGCCCGTGATTACAAACGCGAATACGAACAATACCACAGCAAACCGAAGCAAAAAAAACGCAGAGCGGGCCGTAATGCTGCCAATCGTATTATGAAGATGGTTGGAAAGATAAAAAAAGGTGATGGCAAAGATGTACATCACGAAGACGGAAATCCACTAAACAATAAAAAATCAAACCTAAAAGTAATAAGTAAATCTAAAAATAGATCAAAAAAATAAAAGGAAGTATCATGAGTCTTTTTGAAGAATCAAAGCAACAAAAAAATCCATTTGGCGAAAAGAAAAAGGAACAAGAAAAGTCTGATTCGATACCTCAAATCAATCAAACGTCTTCATTTTTGAGAATATTAAACATAGTGTTTGATGAACAGATTCTTTTAGAAAATGAATCTAAAAATTGTGATGGGTTTCGAACACGCTTGTGCGATTCCTCCTGGCCTCTTCACAACCTTCAAGGCAATGTCACTGAGCCCACGTGGGCAAACATGATCAACGCCACTATTGCTGGCATGAAGAAAACAATCAGCAACAGCCAACCCAACGGTGATTGGAAAATTATTCAATATGAAACTAAGATCGATCATGACTCGTCTTCTGTAGAGAGGTTGTTTCTGGTTGTTAAGTTTGTAGATGTAGACAACAATAACGATCTTCAGTACACAAACGGTGCCCCGGTAGCGACCACTGTAAATGTTCAAAACAGCCCAATCCCGCCTGAGTTAATCGAGGCGTTATCAAATAAACCGACTGATGACTCGCGCCTGACTGGCTTGCTGGAGCAACTTGTAGAAGCAATAGCTGACAAAAATACTCAACCAAACAAGACGAAAGCAGAGCCAGTGATATCGAAAGATCCTGAACCTGAGCCTGTTGTTTTCAACGAATAGAAACGATGCCGTTGTATCGATTTGTGTGCGGTGTATGTGACAACGCTGTAGAGCGATTGCAGGCATTTAAAGAGCCAAGCCCCCATTGTGGGGCTTGTGCTTTAGATCGTGGAACGTCGACCGAAATGAAAAGAACAATCTGTGCTACCAACTTCAGCTTGAAAGGCGATGGTTGGGCAAGAGATAATTATGGGTTGAAAAAGTCGTAATTAACGTAGAGCCTCAACCCTAAACTTCAGCATTTCGTTTTCTTGCTTGAGAAACTTGACCTCCACTTTGATCGCGGCCAACTCAGACATCATTTCAATAATCTGTTCAAGATGTTCATCACGCTCATTCTCTAAGCGTTCAACCCGCTTGATTAGATCATCACGGTATAGGGTTTGCTCTGCTTTATCCTCTACCTGCTTTTCTCTTTTTTGCTTCAGCATGAACTCATAGAACTTAAACGCACCGGCACTGAACACACCTGTAACGGCGGCGACGATTGCAGCAGTAGTAGTCGGCTTATCCACGGAGATCCTTGTGCATTACTTCCATACGCATTTTAACGTATATCCAAACCCACAGGGTAAAGTAGACGCCTGTAACCACAAGACTGCGCCCAACGTCACCAGCGGCAAACTCAGGGTCGCTAAACACGTTGACCAAGAATCGGGTGGTCGAGAAGATGTACAGAAGCAGGTAGGTGCCTACAAATCGGGAACAGGATCGGATGTTGGGCAGACTGAACAGCATGCCCAGGGCAACTACAAAGTACAGGCAATACTGAAAGTAGGCCCACTCGTTGCCCCCATCCAGGGCCTCGCCGTAGGACATCCAAAGTACACGGTTGTTCGCAAGATCAGAAATGTTCCAGAACAACAGCAGGGGTCCGTAGTCGTGGTAGACGAGGATGTCCTTGTAGGCTTTTAGAAACTGACGCATGAATCACCTACTACATCATAACTTGGAGAGGGTATGCCTGATCATTCATTAGACGACATCGTACATTCCATACAGTCAGCAGTCATAGCTGCTACCGATATTGCAGAGCGCCATGAACTCGATTCGATTACAAGCGAAGAGTTTTGGGAACGTAAGGTTGATGACAATGGAGAACCAATCACAGATGACGACGGAAGACACATATATGCACCTCGTATGGTCGTCATGGAACTCCCAACATGGGAAGATGGAGTATTGGTACAAAAAAGAATTCCGGTACCGATCCAGTCTCTTACGACTGGGCAGAGTCTGCGTGTTGATACGCTTGAAGTGGAGATGTCTGTGGAGATTTCGGGACTGACCGCAGATAAGAAAAAAGGCAAGTTAATGGTTAGGCCATGCGCCAATAAACCATCTTGGTTTAAAAAAGAAAGCAATGCTGCTAAACTCAAACTGATCTTTAAGGGCAGTGAGCCACCAGAAGGTTATGCAAGAATCGACGATCAACTTATCAAACTGCTTCCGTAGGAGAGCATCATGGCAGATTCCGGCCTCGTTAAAATGGCAGACCAGTTTGGTGGTCTACCAATGGAACAACT
>Ga0181411_1000332_pt1 | contig 17048 bp, 22 predicted proteins | sample 34SPOviralmetaG_FD_130114 | JGI IMG/M metagenome (GOLD analysis project Ga0181411, IMG submission 130114) | Marine viral communities from the oligotrophic San Pedro Time Series (SPOT) site, San Pedro Channel, CA, USA - 34 SPOT_SRF_2012-07-09 | ecosystem: Environmental > Aquatic > Marine > Strait...
AATATCTCGAGCCGGCAAACACCCCGTCTTGCTCCAGCCCCGCTTCCGAGACCTACTGGTCAATGTAAAAACCCCAACCACAAATCCACTACCCACTACTCTATGAAAACTGTTACAGGACAAGTCAACATCACCATCTCACCCGAAGATGAAAAAGAAATCGCTTTGGAATACCTCTGCAAGGAGTTCGGCTGGAGCGAGGACTACTTTATCCATGAAGGCCTGGTTAACGAATTAGTAACCAATCACACGACCCACTCATGGGACGAGGTTAAACCTGTCCGCGAAGCGGATGAAACAGACAAGGCTATAAGCCTCCTTCTTAGACAACTTAAAGCCTAACCGCCAACACTTATTTTATTATGGAAAACTACAACGAATCCCCTCCGGAAAACACACACGAAAACTGGGAAGTTTGCATGATGCAACTCGAACGCCAGGTCATTAACCTCCTTGATGAAGGGTACGTTAACAACGACATTTCACGGGCATTGTCCTGGATGCTACACGAAATCGCTTGCGAAGAGAATTAGAATTATGAAAGATAAAAACAAAATTCAACTTGGAGAAGAAATCCTTATTGACAACGCCATTTGGGCCATTGTTGAAGAAGTCGACACTGACAAAGACGGTAACGACTTTTTAATCTGCGTTGATCGCATTGGCGGCGAACACCTCATTACCCCTGAAAGAGCGGACGTTGTAAAATGATCAACAGCGGCTGGCTTATTGTGATAACCGGGACCATCTACACCATTGTTAGTGTGGATCAGTTTTGGAGACACAACGTACCAATGGGCATTACCTATGCCGCGTATGCGCTTAGCAATGTAGGCCTTTGGATGGCCGTAACAAAATAACATGAGCGATTACGATCCCGATAGAGAACTAGAGCACTGGGAAATTTGTTTAAGTCAAATAGACAAACAAATCCTGAACCTGCTTGAAGAAGGATATGCTATGGAGGATGTAAGACGATCCTTAAGTTGGCTTTTACACGAGCTCTGCAGTTAATAATATCCCACATAAACAATGAACATATTCAACAGACTAACGAGAACCATTAATCCAAAGATTGAACACTACGACGAATTAACAAGCAGAAGGCAAAGAGAAACATTTTTCCAGCTTGAAAAAGCTCACGGCGTTAAGCTAAAAAAGGTTTCTAGATCCTGCGGTGAAATAGTCCTTCTTTGTGACCGAGGGATTTCAGTTGACTACAACGGCTTGGTTTCTTGGGGCGATCACGGTTTTTATCCGATCGAGTGGTCGCCTTTTAATTAGCAGCAAGAGTTCAACTTGTTTTTCTGGTACAGTGAAATTAGATGTTTACAAATAGTCAAATTTTTGGTATAATATACTCATGAAAAATGATAAAGAAAGCCTCCGCGTTTTAAAAGAATGTGCCGAGCTTCAACTTAAAAAATCAAACGATTATCAAAACCCCCAGTCTAAGATTCGGCAGGCTGACTATTACCCAAGCGGTGTAAAAACTATTTTAGAGATCATGCATGGCAAAGTCCTTCGAGCTAGAAGTGTTATGGAAGCCATGGAGTTTGATCCCGACTACGAGCCCAACTTCGAATCTCTTGAAGACTCATTCAAAGACCTTATCAACTACTCGAGCTTCGCTGTTTCCTACATGCGTGGTGGTGTTGACGGACAATCGCCAGATCAAGACTTTCTAAACCGCAGAATCGAAAACAACAATGAACAATAATTCCCCAACAGACCGAATCGATTGGGATCAGCGCTACTACGATCTTGCCAAGGTTGTTTCAAGTTGGTCAAAAGACCCCTCCACACAAATAGGAGCGGTGGTCGTTGGAGACAGCGGCCAAGTTCTCGCTCAGGGCTACAACGGCTTTCCCCGAGGCATGAGCGACCTTGACGAACTTTATGCCGATCGCGAATTGAAATACAAAAGAATTTGCCACGCAGAAATGAATGCAATTTACAACGCATCTCGCACTGGCGTTTCACTTTACGGTTCAACAATTTATGTTTACGGACTACCAGTTTGCCACGAATGCGCCAAAGCTATTATCCAAGTTGGTATCAGCAGAGTGGTAATGAAAGAATCAGGAGGTGATCGTTGGAACGATTCCTGTGATCTTGCTCAGCGATTCTTTAAAGAGGCCGGAGTAGAGGTAACCTATATATAATCAAAACAAAAAACACATGTCAGTACTAGATAAACTCAAGAAATCATCCCGCGTTAAAGGAGCAGACATCCTTGCGGATTCAAAGTTCTTTTCCGAAAAGGACTTAACATCCACTCCGGTTGGAATGGTTAACGTCGCACTAAGCGGCAGCATCGACGGAGGACTTGCCTCCGGACTCACAGTCCTCGCTGGACCAAGTAAGCACTTCAAGACAAGCTTTGCTCTTTTAATGGCGAGTGCTTATCTTAAAAAGCACAAAGACGCAGCACTGATCTTTTATGATTCAGAGTTTGGTTCTCCTCAGGCCTACTTCGAATCATTTGACATCGACACAACCCGCGTGCTTCACACACCTGTTACAAACATCGAAGAACTTAAGTTCGACCTTGTTCATCAGCTCAAAGAAATCACACGAAAAGACAAAGTCATTATCATCATTGACTCCGTTGGTAACATCGCTTCTAAGAAAGAAGTTGAAGATGCAATGAACGAAAAGTCCGTGGCTGACATGACCCGAGCAAAGGCTCTCAAAGGTCTTTTCAGAATGGTCACACCGTTCCTCACAATCAATGATCTTCCTTTGATTGCTATCAACCACACTTACCAAGAGATGGGCTTATTTCCAAAGGCTATTGTCAGTGGTGGTACCGGCGTTATGTACAGCGCAGACAACGTTTGGATCATTGGGCGTCGCCAGGAGAAATCCGGCACAGAGGTGGTTGGATACGACTTCGTTGTTAACATCGAAAAATCACGCTTTGTCAAAGAGAAAAGTAAGATCCCAATCTCTGTTTCATGGGAGGGCGGAATCGAACGCTGGTCTGGCTTCACTGAAGTTGCTATTGACATGGGATATGTTATCAAGCCTAAGAACGGCTGGTACATGGCTGTTAATCCAGAGACCAAAGAAGAGCTCACCGGCAACGTCCGGATGAAGGACACCCTCAAAGCAGACTTCTGGAAGAACATCTTTGAGAAGACCGACTTCGCGACTGCAATCGAAGATAAATTTAAGGTTGCTCACCGCTCGTTACTGGGAGACGATCCTGCTGACTCCCCAGCCAAGAGTAAGAAGTAAAACCTAAAACGCGGGGCTGGGTGTTGTGGTGGTACCCAGTCTCGCTTTCTTTTATGGAAGAAGAATTTGACTACAAATTTGTAAATAGTGATTTACATTCCTCGCACTTTGCGGTAAAATTACTAAGCGGCACGTACACAAACGTTGTGTACGTTTATGGTGACGTTAATTTAACCGAAGAAGAACACGACGGAGAAACCTTTGGCAAACTAAGCTTTTCATACGAGCTTGACGAGGGTAACGAAGAACACACCAAAGAGGATCTAAAAAGCGACACAGACTTCCAGCATCACATTGGAAGAGTCCTCGAAAGCATTATAACCAAAAACGAATTTAAGATCGGACACGATGACCAAAAGAATTGAGGACCTTATACTTAACAATTTAGTTCACAACGAACTTTATTGCCGCAAGGCAATGCCGCACCTAAAGCCCGAATACTTTGAGGGATCTGATCGAGCGGTTTATGATTTGATTCTAAAGTTCGTTGGCAAGTACAACAAGCTTCCCAATTCTAAGGTTCTTTCCATCGAGCTACAAAGCTCCGATTATTCGTCTCGCCCAAACGTAAACGATATCCTTCAAACAATCAATTCGTTTGAAACTCCCGCAGAAGCGGACGATTCATGGCTCGTTACCACAACTGAAAAGTGGTGCAAAGATCGCGCAGTGCATCTTGCAGTCATGGAAGCCATCAGCATTATCGATGGCAAAGGCGAAGACAAAGCCGAAGGTGCTATCCCAGACATTCTAAGCAAAGCACTCAGTGTTACATTCGACACAAACGTTGGTCACGACTACATTGAAAACGCTCAAGAGCGATACGACTTTTACAATACTCATGAAGATAAGATGGCATTTGATCTCGAGATGATGAACACCATCACAAACGGAGGTGTACCAAACAAAACTCTTAACATCATTCTCGCTGGAACAGGAGTTGGTAAAAGCTTGGCCATGTGTCACCTTGCTTCAGCTGCTCTTTCCCAAGGTAAGAATGTTCTTTACATCACACTTGAGATGGCAGAGGAACGCATCGCAGAACGTATCGATGCAAACCTCTTTGATGTTCGCATTGATGAGCTAAAAGAAATGACCAATGATCGATTCACCTCAAAGGTCGAAAGCATTTCCAATAAGACAAGCGGCAAACTTGTTGTGAAAGAATATCCAACCGCCAGTGCACACGTTGGGCACTTTCGCGCTCTGCTATCGGAGCTTAAAATGAAAAAGGATTTTGTCCCTGACGTTGTTTACGTTGACTACCTAAACATCTGTGCATCCTCCCGCATCAAAGGTCTCAGCGGAGGTGTCAACACCTACTCACTTATCAAAGCCATTGCAGAAGAACTTCGAGGCCTCGCCGTTGAAAACGATGTTCCAATTTGGAGTGCTACTCAGGTAACAAGAACTGGATTCAACAACAGCGATGTTGACCTTACGGACACTTCCGAAAGCTTTGGGCTGCCGGCAACAGCTGACCTTATGATTGCTCTTATTTCTACAGAGCAACTTGAAAGCATGGGTCAATTGATGATCAAGCAGCTTAAGAATCGATACAACGATCTTGCCTCAAACAAGCGTTTCACCGTTGGGGTGGATCGTTCTAAAATGCGGCTCTACGACATCGCAGATCCCACAGCCAATATCATTCAGGCTGCAGCCCCAGTGGCACCGATTCCCAACGCCCCATTTAGCGGGGGCAACGGCCAAGACTTCAGCGGTTTTCAGGTTTAGTCTCTAAGGACCTGAAAATCATAAATAGTAGTAATTGGGCCCACTAAAACCACGAAACCCGAGGGTTTTTAAGTAAAAATGTGGGCTTTTTACCATTTTATGGTTTACATTCCCAAACGGATATCGTATAATAGTTAAAATGATAGACAAAACCCTAAGGATCTACGGCTGCAAGGACAAGCCTGCTCTCAGAGAGGAATTCCGCGAGGCCACTAATTTCTTTGTCAACGAGCTTATCCCTAGGAAGCGATTACTTCACATCGCTATTAAAAGAAGAAAAAACCTAATCAAAGATTCAGGTACTTACGGTGAGTGCTGGCAATTGGACGAACCACACTCCTTTGACATCCTCATTGACGCAGGTGTTTCTAAAAAAGAAGCCCTCACGACTTTGGCTCACGAATTGGTCCACGTAAAACAATTCTGCCGGAAGGAACTTTACTTCGGTCACAAGATCGATACATGGTGCGGAAAGAATTACTATCACGGCGCAGCTTACGAAACCCTACCATGGGAAAGGGAAGCCACACGTCTTGAAAATAAATTATACGATGCGTATCAAAACTTTAAGAAAACTATATAAATAGAAACATGGATAAAGCCACACTTGTATCATTCAACGATTACAAAGAATTTAATGACATAATCAATGAAGCAACTGTAAATGCTTCAAAGTATGGGCCGGGTTCAATATTTGTATTAAAGGGAGCTAAAGCCGACGCTTTTAGTAAAAAGGTCGGCTCTGCGATAAAGCTACCTTCAAATCCAGTGTTTAGCAAACTTGATCCTAACAACGTTCCTGACACCGCGGTCGAAATCGGAGACAGCAGTAAACCTCTTGAAGCAGCGTTTGATGTCCTTGACAGACCAGAGGGTAAAAGCGTGGGTGTCGTAGCGTGGTATGATAAAGCAGTTAATGGTTATTATAATAACTTAAAATTAGGTTCAGACATTAACTGGGGAGGCGAAACCCCCACACTCGAAACATGTCAAGCAATTGGTGTTTACTACAAGGACGTAGAATCTGATGCTGACGACCGCGCTAAGGTTATTGATAATATTAAAAGCATTTTGGGTAATGGCCAAGACTGGGATTCAAAAGGAGTAAGCAAACTACTTGCTAAACTTGACACAATGTCCTCGAAGAATTTCGCTGAAATGGTCGCGCTCATAAGCGGCATGGCTGACTTTACAAAGGCGGTGGTTTCATTTAAGCCTAATATCATTCACGGTCGAATCAATGACTACTACAAGGCGGAAGACCAAAATGATAAAGTTGAGATAACAGGTGTTAAAGCCAACACCGCAGACATGATTGTTTCATCTGCTTCTGCCGATGCTACAATTGCTGCAATGGCGAGTGATACATTTACATTTGACAACAAGGGAATAATCACCGGCAATGAATCAAAGATTAAAATGATTCAGGTGTCTTTGAAGAAATCCGCCACCGGTGCTCAAATAGGTAAGGCCGCTTCATTCCTTATTAAGAAATACGGATTGCCCGGATACGACGATTATTTTGTAGACATTGTTAGTGAATCTTTGGAGAAAGGATTTTTACTAAATGAAGGTCCCTTGGACTTTATCAAACGCGCTGCAAATGTTGTAAAAAGTGTTTGGGCCAAGGTTGCAGGATCGGTCAAAAAATTCTTTTCAAAAATATCAAGTAAAATGAAGAGGACAAATCAATTAGAGAAGAAAAAGGTTTTTAAGAAATATGAAAAAGTCTTTGGTCTCGATTCAAAAGAAATGGCTTTGTTCGAAAATGTCATTGAAGATAAAGAGCACCTTACAGAAGCCAAAGAATCACTTAATTCAAAGCTTAAAAAGATTGATGTCCGCACCGCCAATAAATTGGTTAAAGACGTAAGAGATAAGAAGACAGGCATTGTTAAAGTCTTTGACGGAAAGGATTATTTGGTTCAAAGATCGGGTAAGCCGATAAGTGACTTTAAGTCTCAGAACGAGATTGATATTGATACAGTTTCCAAGCTTCTTTCAAACTCTTATTCGATATCATGCGTTAATTCAATTCTTGGTTCGGCCAATCCGAAAGATGTGATTGATTCGGTGGTTGACATGCATAAAGAAGTTTATTTTGGAAAGACCTCTCTTCCTCTTTACAAAGTGTATGGTAAATCCTCAGGACCATCTTATGAGTATCTTGGCACCGCAGAAGACTTCTCAAAGAAGAAAAAAGAAAAACTTTCACAAGTACAGTTTCCCGTCGCGGGGTTGAGATTAAATCCGCAAAACAACCGCTACTTAAACATTGACTTTTTTGTTGTTAGCGACGTTTCCGAAGATGAAATTTATTACACTCAATTCCGAACAGGAACAAACGCATCAGGTAGATTCTCTTTTAACTTTGAAGGAACTAAACAGATAACTTCGACACAGTTTAAAAAGTTTTTAAGTTAGCCACCATGAATAAACAAATAGATCTTGCTTTGCAATTCCACAAGGATAATGGTAACCCTATCTCAGAAAACATCTTCCGTCCTCACACTGAGAACTACTATGCGTTTTTTCGTGCTGCAAGAACCCTAAAAGAGAACCTTGATCTCACGTCTTTTGACAAGCACATTCTCTCAACGGACATTGGCGAGTTCGGAATTTACGAAGGAGAAGAGGTGCCATTAGACCACCCTTTTATTGCTGAGTCCAAAGGCCAATACAAAGGTCGCGAGGTTGATCTTGAAAAACCAAAGCGTGGTGGAAGTAAAAAATACTTTGTTTACGTTAAGAACGACGAAGGAAAGGTTGTTAAGGTCCAATGGGGCGACACAACCGGAAAAACCGCAAAGATCTCTAATGCAGCTGCAGCAGCTTCCTTCGCCGCTAGGCATCAATGCCACCTAAAAACCGACAGAACGAAACCCGGTTGGTGGGCATGCAACCTACCCCGTTACGCAAAAGACCTTGGCTTAAAAGGCGGTGGAAACTTCTTTTGGTAAGACTTTAAAACATATAAATAGACATAACACTCACTTTACAATCCATGAAATCAGACCCATTCAATAGAAAAGACCCGCTAGTCGAGGCAGCTAAAGGCGTTCTTGTTAACGAAGACGTTGCCAAGATTAAGAAGAAAGTTGCTCAATTAAAAGTTGGAGATAAAACTAACTACGGAACCGTGAAAGAGATCGGTTCTGAAAGCATCACTTTTAAGGCACCTCAAACGCCTAAAACCAAGATCCTCTTCAAACAGCGTAAGATGGGCAAGCCCGATTACATTTTAATGAGTCTTGTTAAGTTTACTGACGACGGTAAAAAGCTTGACAAAACATTCAAAGAAACCGTTGAGCTTGAAGAAGAGAAAGTTGAAGAGAGCAACGAATTCGTGGGTGCTGCAGCCGCTGCAAAGGTAGCTGGAGAAGATGAATTTGAGTTCGAAGGCGAAAAATTCCCAACAACAATTGGTCTTTCTATTGCTAAAAAAATCATTGGAGAGGACAATCCTCTTGATGAAAGCAACGAATTTGTTGGCGCAGCTGCCGCAGCTAAAGTTGCTGGAGAAGATGAATTCGAATTTGATGGTGAAACCTATCCCACACAAATCGGGATGGACGTCGCCAAAAAGATCGTAGCCAAGTCATTAGAGCTTGCTAAAAAGCTCGCGAAAACCATGGGTGAAGAAACAGACCTTGAAGAGATGACCAAGGCAAAGCTTGACAAAACAAACAAGATCTCTTCCGACGAATTCTCCAAGCTCCGCAAAAAGCCTTTCTTTAATTCCAAAGAATGGGAGTTCAGCGACAAGGATTCGCTTTATCACCGTATCGCAGAATCAACTGAACTCGAAGAAGAAGAAGTCTCTGAAGCCACCGATCTTGCTGAAGCAGAAGGCGAAGAATGGTTCACCGCTGAAACGAAAGTTAAGTCCAGCGGTCAGCTTTACTCGACATTTTATGTTCTGGCCAAAGACATGGGCGAAGCCAAGAAAAAGGCTGACAAGGTATTTAAAGAATTAATGAAAACATCCTACCCCAAGGATTGGTCAACTTACTCCAAAAAGTTTGCTCTTAAGGTCGTAAAGGGCGACAACATGGGTGAGCTTATGCCTTAATATGAAACAAGACTTTTACATGGTTGTTATTAAGGATCCGACCAAAAAGGTTCCGATCCTAAAGTCCTTTCCCAAATCAAGAAGCGGTATGAACGCTGCTTACGCTGAGGTGAAAGGACAACCCCAGTGGGCGATTCACGTTGTCAACGGCAAAACAAACAAAAGCGAAGTGGTGGATCAATTCGATTCAGCAAAAGGATAAACACATGCAGCCTTACAAGGACGAGAAAAAAGAAGGAAAAAAGATAAGAACATTTTCAGCGAAAGTTGAAAGTGAAGAACTTGTTTGGCATCGTGATAAAGAACACCGTGAAGTTCGTGTGATGGAAGGATCAGGTTGGTTCTTTCAAATGGACGAAGGTGTTCCCTTTGAGCTGAAGCCAGGCACAAAGCTTTTTATTCCCAAGATGGAATACCACCGCCTGTATAAGGCAGGGGATTCAGATCTTGTTTTGGAAATTGTCAAAACAGACCTTCCAACCTTTAAAACCTTTTCTGAGAAAGCACCAGAGCTTATGAAACGCTTTGGAACAGGTCTTGGTAAATCCACAAAGGCCAAAAGACGTGCTCAGTTTAACCGTCAGGCTAAAATGGCCGACGATGATCCAGAGGCTTACAAGCCTGCTCCTGGTGACGCTACCGCAAAAACAAAGCCAAGCGCCTTTACCATAGCTTACCACAAAAAGTATGGTAAAAAGGACGAAGCTCTTGAGTTCGGAACAGACGAACTTGCCCAGGCTTACAAGGATGCAACTCCAGGTCAAAGCGACAAAGATGTTAAAGAGCTTGAAGAAAAGATGCTTGCAGGACTACAGAAAAAGTCCGAGGCCTCGGGCATCTCTTACGACATCCTTAAAAAGGTATTTGATCGAGGCATGGCCGCTTGGAAGATTGGACATCGTCCGGGAACAACTCCTCAGCAATGGGCATACGCTCGGGTTAATTCCTTTATCGTTGGCGGACCAGTTCAGCAGAAATGGGACAACGACCTTTGGAAACAGCACAAGGGCAAAAAGGAATCCGTTGAGCTTGAAGAGAGCAAGCTTATTAAACCTTCAGCAGGCATAAAGAAAAAGCTGATAGATGTGGCAGGACTTACTGGTCAAACTGCAGAAAAGATACTGGCCTTGCCACAGCCAATGCTCACAACAGTTCTGAACCAATTGATTCTTGCGAGCGTTCAAACTGAAGATAAGGCACCATGCCCTCCCGCTACTCAAGATCTTGCAATCAATACAAAAAATCGCGACGCAACATTAAAGAACTACAACTACGGTCCTTTAAACGTTTCTGAGCCTGGAACATACTGGAAAGACATTGCCAAGTATTGGAAAACAACAGAGAAAGCTGCAAAGGCATCACTTTGCGCTAACTGCGTTGCATTTGATATCTCTCCTCGCATGCTTGATTGCATGCCTGGTGAAACATCTGACGAAGACGGTGTGCTTGGCTACTGCTGGATGCACCACTTTAAGTGTCACTCCGCTCGCTCATGTCACACATGGGCAAAGGGAGGACCAATCGACACCGACAAGGTTTCACTCGACTGGGGTCAAAGAGCTGGTATGAACGAAGACACAGCGATTGAAGAAAAGCTCGATCCTAAAACACACGACATCAACGACTACATCAAAGACTTTTTAGCTTCGGACAATCCGCGATTCAAGTACCTTGCAAAAGAAAAGATCAGAGACATGGCTATGGCAGCCTACTTTGCAGCGGTTGAAAAAGAAGAAGAAAAGGACAAGTAAGAATTATAAATAATCAATTAAGAAATAGCAAACCAATGATATCCTTTAAATCGTATCTAAGTGAAGCATCTGGCAAAAACACCCATATGACTCACATCGAAGATTCCGTGCTATACGGCGGAGTCAAGGGAGCAAAGGAAGCGATTCTTGCTCTTCGGTCTTTAAGAGACATGCTTGCTGGAAACAGCAAAGGCGGTGGCAGCGACGTGACAGTCAAATGGGATGGCGCTCCCGCGGTTTTTGCTGGTACAGATCCAAGCGATGGCCAATTCTTCGTTGCTAAAAAAGGTATCTTTAACAAGGATCCAAAGGTTTACAAATCTGTTGAAGACGTTAAAGCTGACACAAGCGGCGATCTTCAGGCCAAACTCATTGTTGCATTTAAAGAGCTTTCTAAGCTCGGCATCAAAGGAGTTCTTCAAGGCGATTTAATGTACACAAAGTCTGATCTCAAGACAAAGAAGATCGACGGTGTGGATCACATTACTTTCCAGCCCAACACAATCGTTTACGCGGTTCCAAAGAATTCCACTGGAGGTAAAATGATCAAAGCTTCCAAGATGGGTATTGTGTTTCACACATCCTACACGGGAACTTCATTTGAAAACATGAAGGCATCCTTTAACATCAACCTCAGTTCGCTTAAGTCCGCACCAAGTGTTTGGTATCAAGACGCACGAACAAAGGACCTCACAGGCACTGCGCTCATGGACGCAGCTGAAACCAAAGAGGTCACAGAAGCACTTTCAAAAGCTGGTAAGATCTTTCAAAAGATTGCGGGTTCAACCCTTAAAGCGATCGAAGCCGATCCACAACTTGCTCAAACACTCGAGACATACAACAACACGTTTGTTCGACGTTCAGAAGAGCTTCCAGCTGATTCTAAAAAGCACGTTGACGGACTTCTCAAGTGGTCCGCAGAACGATTTGAAAAAGAACGAGACAAGCGTAAGAGCGACAAAGGTAAAGAAGGTGTTAATAAAAAGGAAGAAGAATTCATGAAGTTCTTCTCTAAGGAAAACAAGAACAACCTCGCGTTGATCTACGATCTTCAGAAAGCAATCGTAGCCGCTAAATTGATCCTTATTAAAAAGCTTGACTCTATCAAAGAGATCAACACCTTTATCCGCACACGAAACGGATTTAAAGTAACGGGTCAAGAAGGCTTTGTTGCTATTGACCGTACAAGTGGTGGCGCAGTTAAGCTTGTTGATCGCCTTGAATTTTCCACCAACAATTTCAGCAAAGACGTACTCAAAGGTTGGGACCATTAATCCTTATAGATACATTGTATGAGCGAACAAAACCTCACGGAAAGGCCCGGCGAATGGGTGGTTTTTGACACAGAGAAAAAGAAGGAACATCGCGTTCCTAACTTTGGTGCTGCTGTTGAGCTCGCAAAGAAGTTTGAAAATCCCCTTGTTCACGACGCTGAATACTGGGATCAAAACAAAGACAGCACTTTCCTCAAGGGATTCACACAGGAAGAAAACGATCTTAGTGAGGCTCTTACCGTTGCTCAGCGAATGAAGCGACGCAATGCAATGCGAAAGGCAAAGGCCAAGATCGCACTTGGTAGAAGACGCGCTGCGCGCAGAAAGCCAACCCGCAAGGTTTACGTAAAGCGTGCAGAACGAGCAGCTCGCAACCTAGTATTTAAAAAGCTTGCAGGCGGTAAAGACAAAAACGACATGAGCTACGCAGCTCGGCTCGGGATTGAAAAACGAATGAAGGGAAAAACAAAGGCTATTAAAGCCCTTTCAAAAAAACTCTTACCGAAACTAATTAAAAAAGACAAGGCTGCACGATCAGCTAAAAAAGCCAAAGCAGCAGTTGACAACGATGCTGCAACCGCATCTACTACATAAGACAGCAAATGGTAACAATGAAATCATTTAAACAATTCAACGAGGAAAACGAAAAGCCGCTTGTGATTACATTTGGTCGTTTTAATCCTCCCACCGTAGGTCACGGTAAGCTTTTTAAAAAGGTAGCTTCCATTGCCAAGGGTAACGACTATCGTATTCATTCGTCTCAGTCGTCAGATCCCAAGAAAAACCCCCTTTCTTACAAGGACAAAATTAAGTTTCTCCGTAAGATGTTTCCTGACCACGGACGAAGCTTTATTCTTGACACATCGATTAAGAACATCTTTAATGCTGCTTCCAAGGCACACGACGACGGCTACAACAAATTGATCGTTGTGGTTGGAAGTGATCGGGTAAACGAATTTAAAAAGACACTTACAAAATACAACGGTGAAAAAGGCCGACACGGATTCTACGATTTCGAACACGGAATCGAAATCAAAAGTGCTGGAGCTCGTGATCCTGATTCCGATGATGCAGTGGAAGCAATGAGCGCAAGCAAAATGCGTGCAGCTGCAGAGGAAAACGACCTTAAAACATTTACCCTCGGCATGCCAAAGAACTTCCGAGGTGTGGCTGATCTAATGAATGCAGTCCGCAAAGGAATGGGTTTAAAAGAATCAACCAACTTTAGAAAACACGTTGAGCTTGAAACCACCAACGTCCGCGAGCAATACATCTCCGGAAAAATCTTTAACATTGGTGATCGTGTTATTAATAAAAAAGATAACCAAGAATACGAGATTGTTGAGAAATTTACAAACTACGTTTCGATTCAAAAAGAAGACAAAACAATTAAGGCCTTTATCACCGACCTTTCTGAATTAAAAACCGATTAACATAAATAATAAATACCTATGAAAAACCTAAAAGATATTCTCTCCGGAACCGCACCGGCTGAATGCAGTGACGCTGACATGGAATCAACCATCGCAGAAGCTGTTGAGGCTGATAAAGCTCCCGAAGTTGAAAAACCAGCTTCCGCTGACAAGGTTACACTCGCAATGGCAAACCTTTCTGATATGGTTACCATGGCCGATGAAATCTACTACACCTTGGCCGAGATGGAACAAATTGAAGAAGACATGGTCGAAAACATCAAAAGCGCTTTCGTTGCACTTGATGAGATCTACAAAGAAGTGGATGAAAAATACGACATCGCAGTTCCAGAAATGGGACCAGAAACCGTTGAAGAAGCCGAGGAAATTCTAGGCGAAAAACTTGACGATATCTTAAACGAAGACGCAAAAGTCATTCAAATGAAATCTCTCGAAGACCTCAAAGGTAAAAAAGAGATTCTCAAAGCAATGTACGGAGCCATGCGAAAAATGCGTAAGGCAGACCTTCAGGCTTCATACAAGTACATGAAGGCATCACATTGCGCATCTCATGATGCAACTGAAATGATGGGCAAGCGTGACGACATTCTTCTCGGTATGATGAAGGATCTCAAAGCTATGAAGATGGATGATCTTAAAGACTCCTACGGTTTCATGAAGGCAAACTACGGAGAAGAAATTAAGATCAACGCTTCTCATTGCACAAGCGAAGACGCAGACCTTGAAGAGATGAAAACAAAGGACGACGATCTTGCTGTTATGATCTACGATTTCATCGGAGCAGACACTGAGGGAACACCCCTTAAAACACTTATCTACCAAGCTGTTGGAAAATACTTTGGCTCTCACAGAGACAAAGAAACTGAAGAACGTTAATCTTAAATCACCTCTTTGCTAGTTCGGTTTAACGACCGCTGGCAAGGAGGTGCAAAAGATACTACCATGGCAGAATACACAGACATCTTTGTTGATCAAGGAAGCAACCTTTCTAGCACGGTTGAAGTTACTGATAAAAACGGAGCTCCAACAGATTTGACAGGATATTCTGTTCGTGGAGAGGTTCGCAGATCACACACCTCTTCCCTTTCTGCTACCTTTACAGCGGCGATTGACTCTGATCCAACAACGGGTGTTGTTACTATTTCTCTAAGCCCATCTCAAACCGCTTTGTTAAAATCGGGACGATATGTTTACGACGTTGAGGTCTACATTGACGACTCACCAGAAACAACTGTCCTCAGGGTCAGCGAAGGCCAGGTCCACGTGACCCCCAGGGTAACACAGCCCTAGGAGGTAAAAGCGAAAAATAACCTTTATAGAGGTGCTGTGGTATTTTATAGGTCATATATAATGAGACATGATCAACAACAATCATCTTAATGCCTCAAACTTCAATTTGTACGCGGCTCAGAATTACACCAATCCGCGGGTTCTAGACGTGGACGAGTTTTATGAGGACCTTTATCGCTTTAAGTATCTCAAAAAGCTTTTCACAAAATACGAAAACGGAAAAGGACTTCACGAAAGGCTAATACTTAATCACCTTATTTTGATCTACAACGTCTTTCGAATGGACGCAGCTACCAACATGTGCTTTTTTAAGATCAATGAAAAGTCTTGGCCCGCACTAAAAACATTTATTCTTTTTCTTTCTTACATTAAGGAGGAAGACTTTATAAATATACCTAGTGACGATACAGTCAACCAAAAACTAAAAGAGCTTTAAGATCATGCTATCACTTGCCGACAAATTTTACACACTTAGATTTTTAAGATTGTTAACCACCTCTTGGAAAGACACCGGCGCATTTAAAGCAGGCATTATTGACGACGAGGGAAACGTTTTAAGAAAGGCTCAGACCTCCGCGGATAAAAAGGTCTACAACATGTTTCACAAATTGGTGTTTAACTTTAAAAGACTCCTAGGCAAAATACCCTTTGGCCGATCCAAACTGGGTAGCTACGCCGCAGCTCTTTTACTGCTTAAGGATCACACTGAGATGTCAGAGGAGCTTTTCGGCGAATTGCTTTACGAACTGTTTGAATGCAATCCCCTTGACTGTGAAACAGACGAAGTCATAAAAGAGTCACGATCCTTCATCTTAAACGAATCCCTGGAACTCGAACCAGGTACCTACGAATTTTGCGAAGAAACACTTTTGTTTCAAAATGGTAACACCCTTGAGGGACTCGGAAGAAAACTTCAGTGTACAAAAGAGAACTGCTCTCCACGAGGTTACATCTTTGGCCTTCCCGTTTTCAAATTAAAAGACACAGAAACTGGATCACCAGTTATTGTATCAAACACACAAATAACACCCTTATCCAACTAATCCACATGAGCGTAAGCGAAGATCAGATGACAACAGGTTCCGCGGCTTTTAGTCCAAGACCCTTCTTAAAAAAGCCAGAGGATGGGGAGACCGAGTACTCCCCTGATTACCCAGGTAGTGGACCCAACTGGAAAATGTTTACAGTTTGTGCAGAGACTTTTAGAAAATTTGATACCGGCCGATTCAAGTTCGAACGGTGGGCTAGATACCTCAACCTTCAGGATGAGACAGAAAAGGCAGTGTACGACTATGCCTCCACTAATAGGAAAAAAACCGTCGTTTTAAAATGCTCCACAACCGGAGCGCTTAGAGCAATTCGTAGACTCAACAGAGGATAATAAAAAGCTCTTACAAATCCCTCTTTATTGTTTACAAAGAGGGGTTTTTTGTATATAATGATCTTATCATAAACAATTAACCATTTATTGCGTACCTATGCCAACGATCTTCGAAGAACAAATCAGCCGGAAACCCAACCAATACCCATGGACAGAAGACTTTATCGAGTCAATGCACAATGGCTTTTGGACGGATAAAGAATTTAGCTTTAAGTCAGATGTCCACCAATTTAAAACAGAATTAACAGATCAGGAAAGGGAAATCATCGTTCGAACGCTTTCCGCGATCGGACAAATTGAAGTAGCGGTCAAAAGCTTTTGGGCCAAGCTTGGTGAGAACCTTCCTCACCCCGCTCTGCAAGACCTTGGCTATGTTATGGCCAACACAGAGGTGATTCATAACAATGCATACGAGCGTCTGCTGTCCGTGTTGGACATGGAAGACATCTTCGAAGAGAACCTAAAGCTCGACTGGATTCAAGGTCGAGTTAAGTACCTTCGCAAGTACACCCATCGATTTTACAAGGACAGCAAAAAGCAATACCTTTATGCCATTACCCTGTTCACCCTGCTTGTTGAAAACGTTTCGTTGTTTAGTCAGTTTTATGTTATCAACTGGTTTGCTCGATATAAGAACGTGCTAAAGGACACCGATCAGCAGGTCAAGTACACACGCCAGGAGGAGAACATCCACGCGATGGTTGGTATGAAAATTATCAACACAATTCGTAAAGAGCTTCCTGACCTGTTTGACGACGATCTTGAAGAAAGGATTACGGCTGAAGCACAAGACGCATTCAAGGCAGAAAGCAAAATCGTTGATTGGATGATCAACGGTATTCAGGAGCCTGGTTTAAATGCTGACAT
>Ga0181411_1000333_pt1 | contig 17038 bp, 21 predicted proteins | sample 34SPOviralmetaG_FD_130114 | JGI IMG/M metagenome (GOLD analysis project Ga0181411, IMG submission 130114) | Marine viral communities from the oligotrophic San Pedro Time Series (SPOT) site, San Pedro Channel, CA, USA - 34 SPOT_SRF_2012-07-09 | ecosystem: Environmental > Aquatic > Marine > Strait...
GCTGTAACTTTTTCTTTATTATACCATTCACATCATAGTTTACCAGATGAACAAGTTTTCACGTCTGATTATGACTATACTAATTGGGCATTACTAGATTCGTACGCATGCTCTAGTTTGATTTTTACAATGATTTTATATGGTTTGAGAGTTAGAGAACCTCAATTTTATATAACAAGTTTTACAGTAGAAAATATAGTACTCGTAGTAAATTTATGGAATAATTTAAACAGAGAACTCATTCTTACTTGGTATTTATGTGTATGTAGTTTTATAATAGTAGTTATTAAATGGAGAACTGTGTGGAGGTATTTGTATATGTTTAAATGTTTATCTTTCCTTTTTATTGTTTGTGGAATAGGTGCTATAATTAGCTATTCAATAGCTAGAGAACATTGGTATAATGCAGTTTATATACAATATCATTCTTTATGGCATTGTTGTGTTTTTTTTACGGCTGGATTCGCTAGTTTATTAAGGTATAAGCTAGACCAACATCTTTATCCTTCTGTTAGAGGAAGAGAACAAATTACATCTATTGACTCAATGCAAGATGTAGAAATGTCAGGTATATAAAAAATTATTACCATTCTTATTAACATGTGGAGAACAACATTTTTAATACTACTTTATGTACTTCCTGTTTTATCAGGATATTACTGTACGTCATCAACAGACTGTACACTTTATTGTAATAACGTTCAAGATTTTTCGAGATTGAATGAAACAGGTTGGATTATTGTTCCAAGAACTGATGATACTTGTTACTTTTACAATATTATAAGAGATATAAGCATAGAACCTTAGTATAAATATGAATAGAAGAGTTAACTCTAGGGTATTTGGGATATCTTCAGGTTTGTTTGGTAATTTTAAAACAACTATTTATATTGATAGACTTTCATCAATGAAAGATATAATAAATATGGTTATATCAGACTTATCTACTATACTGAGGGAAGCTAATTTAGTAAATCTTTTGAATGAACTTAAGAAGAGAAAATTTGATAATCATGATTATAATTTAAATGATGTCAAAATGAATCCTAAAAAAATATTTTGGATTACAGAAGTAAGTAATTTAAAAATACAAGTACATCATTAGTAACAATGTCTGAGAAAAAACCAGTTAATACAGAAAAGATGAAAGAACAGATAAAAGAAAGTTACGATAAAGCTTTTAAAGATTCTTTAGAACAAGAATTGAATAATGATAAATTTGATTGGGTTTGTAAATTACACAGAGAGATGGTAATAAGAATATGTAGTTTAATTCCCAATCGCCCTAGTATTCATGACAGAATAGCTGAAAATATGGACCCAATCATTTTCAGACAAATGTTAGAAAACAAAGCTTTTGACTTTGAAAGTCTTGGTAATTTAATAAACTATGTTTTTGGATGGATTAAGAAATTGTGTTCTCCTTTTAGAGACCCTGAAATACAATCTTCTATAGAAAGTATTTATAAAATGGCACAAGAAGGAGGTACTGTAGGAAAAATAGTTCCTCACTTTATATTTGAAGTACATCGACATATTGATAATATTGAAAAAGATATGAAAAGTAGTACAGCACAAGATTTTAAAAAATTTGCACAAGCCAAGAAAGCTCAATTTGCTAAGAAATAGACGTACAATGAATAAACTATACCTTCTGACAAAACCTTGCCAAAGCGGAAAAACTCAGAAAACTTTTGAGTTTATATTGCAAACTAGAGAAAAGCAATATGTTAATATTATTTTTACTAACAATAGTCTAATAGAAACAACACAGACTAAGGTTAGAAAAAATCTATGGGATGAAACACATAATTTAGGAAAAACACTTGAATTATCAAGTCAAAGTGAATACAAAGATGCTGTTCAAATTTTTGAACAAATTGTCAAGAACAAAGAAATGTGTGTTATTGCTTGTACTAATAAAACAAGATTCAAAGATTTAACAAAAATAATTATTTTTTGTCTAATTAAAAAATTAGACATTAAATTTTCTATTTACATTGATGAAGCTGATAAGATTTTTAATAAAAGTGGAAAATTAAGAAAAATGGTAGACTTATGGAAAAGGTCTTCCTCAGTAAAAAGAATTTCTTTTATTACAGCAACCCCAAGAAGGATTTTCAGACACTATGGTATTCTTAATTTGTATCGTATCAGTGAAGCATTTAGTAAAGAACATTATAATTCTTTGAAAGATTGTAATTATGTTATCAACGATACATTCGGTAGTAATAATATAGAAAACATGACAGAGTTATTAGCAGGTGATTTGAAACCTGAAAAAGGTCAAGTGTGGTATATTCCTGCTTCTAGGGAAAAAGGTTCTCATATTGCTATGAAAGAATTACTCATAGTAGAAGGTGTAGTTGTATTAATAATAAATGGAGAAGGATATCATTTATACTATCCTAATAAACATAGAGAAATTTACAAATCAGATACTTTATCTGAAGACTTAGGGGTTTTTTATAAAAAAAATAAATTATTCAAATATCCCCTAGTAATCACTGGTAAACTTTGTATATCAAGAGGTGCTACTATAACTAGTATGCACATGTTTGTATCTTATTGTGTATTACCTGATATGTCTAATAAGGATAGTCTTTATCAATTAGCAGGTAGAGTATGTGGTAATACTAAGATGTGGGGCAACTACAAACAAGTTACGATTATATGTAACACTAAAACCAGAGACAAACTCTTTAAAATGGAAGGAAAGGTAGTTTCTCTTCTAGAGAAAAATAAAAAATTTGATAATTGTACATTTGAAGATTTTGAGATGATTAATTCTGAATCTAACAATGCAATACCTATTATGGGAAAGTTTAAAAATTTAAAACAACTCTTGAAATTTAAAAGTATTAGACAAAAGACTAAGGTAAAATTTCATGAGTTTCTCTTAAAGAATTTGAAGGTTGTATCAAATACAGATAATATAAAAGTTCCTGATTTAATAATATCTAGGAAGATTGTTGTTAATACTGATAAAAGATTAGAAGCTGTTGGAAAATTTATTAGAGCCATAAGATTAGATGCACCTTGTCACCTTACTATAGAAGGTAATGAAAAAGAATACAATCTTTGGTTATTTGAAAAAGATTTTGGAAAATTTAAAAAAGGAGAATGTTTTATTTTAAGTTATAAATAGAATGTTATTTTATTATTTTTAATAAGACGTTAGCTAGGTCTACCGTTATTTGATAAAAAAAAATATATTGATAATAATTAATGTCAACACCTTTAAATACAACTATAAGTTGCAGAGAAGACATATTTGATATGGAAGGTCAATGGTTACCTAAAGGAAACTATTATTTCTCCGTTACAAATCTGTCTTCTAGGGCTATAGAGGGAAGGTTACATGAAAGAAGTTTTCAAGCTTCTTATAAATTTAGACCAAAAGATATAATAATGATGATGTCAAATGCTCAAGCCCGTTTAGCTAGGCGTGCTAATATTGTACATGAATATATGCCTAATGCTTCTTCTCCTAGGAATTCACAAATAACTAATCTTCCTAATTTAGAAAATCAACCTGTAAGATTAGTTTCAATATTGTCAGCAAGACAACCTAGAGTAGTAGCTGCAGACATTTTACCAGGTAGACAAAATAATCAAGAAAGAGAAAGCACTTCAAGAAGTTCACAAAGAAGTTCAAATGGTAATCCTATATGTACAATATGTTTAGAAGAAGTTATTGATAGTGATAATAATAAAAAAGTATTACATTGTAATCACACTTTTCATGCTAATTGTATTAATCGGTGGTTAAGAACACGGGCACAATGTCCTGTTTGTAGAAGAAGAGTACAAAGTAGACCTAGAGGAAGACATTTACCACCACCTCCTAGAAATACAAGAAGAAGTTTACCTAGGACTAGTTTACCTAGAAATATTAGAAGAACTGCATATAATCATAGACAGCAGACTTCTAACAGGAGAAGAGAGTATAATAGACAATACTCTTCTAATTTTAGGATCGGTTAGCCAATTGTTTTCTGAGAACTTTTTCAGATTTGTAAACCCTTTTTCCATTTCTAGTGTACGTCAAACGAATGCCTTTTTTCTTACATTTTTTCTTGATGTCAGAAGAAAGTTTTTTCTTTTTCTTTTTCTTTTTCTTTTTCTTTCCAAAATACATAGGAGTATACATAGGAGTATAAAAAGGTGATATTTCTTTTAAAAGCTTTGTTTTTATTGCTTCATCTGCTTTTATTATTTTTTCCTCTATTTGGGGATAATAAATAAAAAGTTTTCTTAATAAATGTTCATCTTCACCTGATAAATATTTTAATAAAATCTCACCTATATTATTAAATATGTAAAATTTATCAAAAGGAATAGTTTCTTTTGGATCATGATTAACTACCGCTTTAAAATTTTGTGAACTCCGAACAAATTTATATTCGATTTTACCTAGATAAAATCTAAACCAACCCAATAGGTCTATCATAGCCGCATTATTAAATATTTCTTTTAATTCTTTATCAAATTTCTGTTTACCACGGAACCATAGATCTTCGGGTATTTTTTTTTTAATATTTCAATTCCTTCTTTAGAAACATGTCCTTTAGAAATTTCTTCTATAATAAAGTTATATGCTTTTATTTTTAGAGGTTCTATATTTCCATTCATATAATATATATAAATATATTAAAACGTCATTAATATGTTTAAATTACCAATAGATTTACAAATAAAAATATATGAATATGACTCAACCTATAGGGATGTGTTTTCAAAAGTATTAAATGAATTTCACAAAGTCCATTCTTTTTGGTATATAAAATTTTATAATCAAGATTTGTCAAAAGATTTTTCAACAGACAAAAATATGACTTATAGACAAGCTTTATCTTTAGCCAACTATTGGAACTTTGATTTCATGAAACAAGAATACACAATGTCTTACGACACTTATTATGACCCAGTTAAAGGATTCTGTAATATACATTCAAGAGCAGACAATGAACCAATAAAAAATTATTTTAAATTGTTAATGTCAAATATAATATGTAATAAATTTTTAAAGAAAAAAAATGTAATATTTTAGTATATGGGAGGTGTTGGTTCAAAAAAAGACCATGAAGATTTAGAAAAAGAAGTAGAAAAAAAATTTGAGAATGAATTAGAACGTGTTGTAGAAGAGGAAGTAAAAGAAGTAGAAAAACTTGCTAGAGATAATGGGTTATCAGAAGAAGAGACAAATAAAATAATTAAAGAAACAAGAGAAGAAGCAACAAAAGCGGGTAGAAAAGTAATTAAAGATACTAGGGAAGAATTAAAAAAAGAATTAAAAGAAGAACTAAAAAAAGAGGCTGTATTGTGGTGCCCTACCGATGATAAATCAAGTTGTACAATAGTTGATCCGAGAGAAAAACCTAGTGATTGTTTTGGATATTTTACAAAAGATCAGTGTGAAGAAAGAAGTGGGTTAAAAAAAGTACCTGTAGTAAGTAATTTATACTCACAAAAAAAAAATTTAAGGAAAGGAAGTTTACAATTAAACGAACCAATGATTTGGTGTCCAAATGAAGATAAAACAAGTTGTGTATCTTTCCGTAGGAGTAAGAAACCTTCTGATTGTATTGGTGATTTTAGTAAAGTTCAATGTGAAAGAAGTAGATTAAAAAAATAACTGCTAAACAAAATTTCCCTAGTGTTAATACTTTGGTTACACAAAGAACACAACAAAGAAATACAGGATTCAGAAGACAAGCTCCAACGGTTTGGTGTCCGAATAAAAATAAAACAAGTTGTGTATCATCTTCTATGTTAAATAAACCTTCTGGTTGTTTTGGAGATTTTAGTAAAAAACAATGCGAAAGGAGTAGACTAAATAAATAATACTAGAAAAAAATGTAGCCTTTTAGTATATGGGAAACTTTATAAGATTATTAATAGATATATTCAAAAAAAATCCAACACCAACTCCATCTAATACTCCTTTTCCGACTTCTAATGTTTCTTCGGAGATAGAAAATGTATTAACAACATTACCAGAATACGAAACAAAACAATTATTAAATCAATTTCAATATATTGATACTTCCATACCATTTCAAACATCTACAGTATCAAGTGAATTCGATAATATTTATGAAAATAATATTGAAACTTTTGTAGGAGATCATTCTTATCTTAAAAATACAAGAACAAATAAAATGTCTCAAGGAATATTAAAAAGAAATATTGATTCTAATATTTTAGGACCAAATACAATTTCAAAATAATTTTTTTTTAAATTTTATTTTTTCTGAAATTAAAATATTTTTAATAATTATAATAAATGAACTTTCTTCAACAAAGAGTACAACAAACACTTCTGTGTATGATTGCAGTTTCAGTTGCTTTGCAATTGGTCCTTCCAATGGTTTTAGCAATGGAACCATTATCAGGAATTACCAGTTCTTTACCAGGTGGTGCAAGTGATGTTCTTGCTTCACATGCAGCAAATCCAGTAGGAGGAGCTATTGTGGTTGCTTTGATTACAATTATCGGAGCTATTGTTGCTCCACAACTTTGCGGTATGGTAGGTGTCTAATTACTATTAAATTTTAATAAATATCAGTATATACATGTATATTCTAGTATCTATTAAAGGTATTTCAAAATAACATTTTCTAATTTTTCTTTTCCAACTTTTGTTCCTTTTTCAAATTTTCTTGCGAAAAAACTTCCACTTTTTTTAAGTCTGTTAAAAACTTTAGGATTAATACTTTTGAAATGACAAGGAGTTCTTTTTTTATAAATATTCATATTTCCTCCAACCTTTTCAGGATTCCAACAATCAAAAGTAATTATTCCATGTTTTAAAGGAACATTCTTTTCATGAAGAATTATACCAGGATATATTTCTTCTGACGCTTTTAATCCTTTTACGTCAGCTTTCTTAGTTATTTCTTGAGCTTTATGACGATTATCAAATAGAACTTTTAAGGCATCTCTTCTTAAAAACATCCAATGAGCATTTTTATTTCCTCGTTTGTTAGAAAAATTAAGAACAGAAGGACTATTCCTAACGTTATCATACAGTGTATAAAAATTTTTTAAAGGGACACAATTATTACTTACGTATACACTTCCGAAAATATTTGAATCTTTTAAAGCTTCTTCAATTAAAATTTCATGAACAGGAAAAACATTACCCCATTTTCCACGAGTTGATGTTCTTACTACCTTGTGTTTACATTTTAAAGGAACCTGTCTTTTTCCATCAGAAAAATGAACAAATATAGAATAATGATTAGGATTAACGTTTTGAAAATATTGATTCCACACTTTAGAAAAATCCATTTTATTTTTTAATTCGAAAAAAATTGCTAATTTCCCTACCCTATTTGTAGAATAGTTTTTACTCAAAGGTGGTTGAAACCCGCACTGATAGTCTGTCATATCTGACCAATTAGGATTTTCAAAACCTTCTTTTTTTCTAAAAACTATGCATAATAAAATTAAGGTTATTAATATTAGTATTTTCATTACTATTATACAAGAAAATTTTATTGCTAATTATTAATAATGACTGAAATAACAAAAGATTTTAAAAATTTAAAAATACAACAAGGATTAGATAAAATAATTCAAGAAATATTTGACGAATATTCAACAGAAGAACAATATTCAATACAAAAAGAAAAATCAAAAAAACCAACAGTAATACAAAATGCACGTAAAAAATGGGAACAAATAAAACGTAAAAAAGAAAAAGCAAAAAAAGAAGCAGAAGAAGAAAGACTACTAAGGTCAATTACTAAAAGGTATGGTTATGATGGAGATGATGATTTTGGAGACGTATATAGTAGTTTTGGTAAAAAACAAAAAAAAGATATTAAAGGGATGATTAAAAAAATATTATTATATGGTGGATTACCATTATTATTACTAGTATCACTAGGGGTTTTAAGTAATACAAAATTAAAAGGAAAACAAAATACAAAAGTAGAAAAAGATAGTAACGAAATAAAATTTAAGAAAAAATTTGCAACAATGATAGAACAAGTTATTATTAGAAAACACGATGAATTTAGAAAGTTGGGTGAAGAACAGAAACAAGAGATGATAGCCACAAGTAAAAGACACAATTTAAGAAATGTTAAGTTTTTGACTCCTGAAAAACCCCCTCTACCCTCTGTTAGTAGTGTTTCTACTGTAAAACAAAAACCACTAACTAAAGAAGAGAGATTAAGGATGGTAAAAATTAGAATGAAAAAAAATCCACCTTCTCCATTTGATCCAAATACGTATATTAAAATTTCACAAAAAAAAGATAGTTTTTCTTATGTTAAAGAAAAAAAGCAAGCTAATTTAAAAATAGATAAGGATGGTGAAGTTTGGGAAAAACCAATTAAAAAAACTGTGTGGACCCCCAGTAAAAATTATTATTGGAACCCAGAAAAAGAAATGATAACATTCAGAAGAGGTGGTACAATAATAGATATACCTGTTTTAAAATTAAAAGTATAAAATTTTTTTCTAACGTTATAGTATAATGGCTGATATCCCACAAGTACAACAAATAGCAAACAGTATAGAACCTTTAAGACAACTTAACAGACCTCCAATTATGATCCCAAGAATGGTTTCACAAGCTGGTACCATGATGGTACTTTCATACTTCGCAATGAAAGCTATGAATATGATTAACAATAAAGATGACGCTATAGCAAAATTAGAATCTGCAGGGATTCCTGCAGAAAGAGCACAAATCCTTTACATTGCTCATGTTATTTGTTCTATTGCAGGTATTTTCTTTATTCTTGTATCGTCAAGAGCTAGTTTTAAAGCTCAAATTGGTTTGATGTTCTTAATTGCAACATCTCTTATGGATGCTATGACACAAAGTAACGAAGAAATGATTAAAACTATTTCTTCAGTAGGTGGTTTAGTATTAGCACTTAATTAAATAAATATTTAGAAATGTCTCTAGAGACACCAATAAATGTTTATTATAGACTTAAAGTTACGTCTGGATTTTTATAAGTATTATCCTTTGAATGATTTTTCTGTTTTTGTGAAACTACCATTTGTTCTGTTATGTCATACTCACTATTCAATACATGACCTTCTTCTTTCATTTTAAATTTTGAACTATTCTTATCTTCTCTAGGTATTTGTTTTAAATCAGATATTCTAAATTCTATTTTCTTAGATAGGTCAACGTCTTGAAAAGTTGAACTTGTGTGTTGACTCAATAATTCATAAACTTTACCATTTTTAATTGCATCTTTTACTTCTCCTATACTGACTTTATCGTTTTCTTCAATTTCATTTAAGGACTTCAATACTTTTTGTAAGTTACTCATATACTATTATCATTCATTTTTTTTTAAACCAATGTCAAAGTTTTATCAACAAATCTTTCAGCTGTTATTCCTAATCCATTTCTTAAATTTTTAGAAGCATCTGGAACATGTAATGTAAGATTCATCTTTTTAACATTAAGAGTAAAAGTATCTGTATCAGTACCATCCGTAATAGTAACTGTTTTTCCATTTTCTGTTTCCCAACCAGTTCCTGTTGAAAACACATTAAATTCTGTACCTACTATTTGAATAATCATATCTGTAACTCCTGCACTAGTTCCATTTGTTGCTAAATATAAATTATTTCCTAAAGAACGTGTACCTAATATAGTAACTTCTTCTAATACAACAACATCTCCATCTGCATACCCTGAACCTTGGTCAATAATATCAACAAAAATATCTGTATCTAAATTTAAAGTACTAGCTCCTATGTTACCTGTTTTCAAAATACTTAATTGGACCTTCATACCTGTACCTGTTCCACCAGAAACAGAATAAACTTTGTAACTAGGTCTTTCTGATGTATTTAATATATAGGAATCATCTAAAGTTTTATTCCAATTTCCAGAACCCGCAGGAACAACGGCGGCTTTTATACTTGTTTTAAATTTATCAGTCAACATTACACTAGCTACACCAGTTCCATTTGCTATACTTATAGATGTACCACTTTGGTTACTAGCTGGAGAGTTTGTACTTGCTGTCGTAAGAAGATTAGTCATAATTCCATTTGCATTTGTATTATAAACATAATTAAGATTGTTCACAGTAGCTGTTTGGTTATTTAAATTTGCACCAAATGCAGAAGTTGTTACAAAAGATTCTACTTGATTAAAAGGATAGTAACTTAATTTAAAAGCATCAGTTGCTGTTTGATTATTAGTAGTTACTATTTGAACTTTACCAGCATTAATAGAAACAGTATTAATTGTTTGTATCACACCATTAGCTTTTAATACAAATTGTTCTTTAGTAGGACTACCTGTTAAAACAGTTTTATTTTTGTTCTCTCCAAAAAAAGTTGTATAATAAGTTGAATTAGTAACATATCCAAATTCTACGGTAAAAGTATTGTTATTACTGAAGGTTGTTGTTAAAACTTCAGGTTTTCCAATAAGATTTCTCATCATTACATGATCAAATTCTGAAACAATTTCTACTCTCTGTGGATCATTAGTAGCAACAGAACTTAGATCATCTTCATTAAGACCATATATGAAATCTTTAACACTATTAATGACATACTCTAAGGAATAATAAGGAGACCCTTTAATATTACCAGATGTTAAAGGATTTATTTTTTTAAGAATATTCATATTAGTCATAGGTGTAATTGTAAATGAAAAATCTTTAGTAGCTGCTGAACTATTATTTACATTTTTTGTTTCGTATAAAAAATCATCTTCATCTATAGGATATATTAATTCCCATACACTATTAACTGCTGGTGCTGTCTTTCCAATAAATACACCAGTCACACTATTAGCTGTACTTGTTACGCTAAATAATTTGTAATACTTGTTATTGTTCTTTAGTAAAGTTCCATAATTATGAAAACCATTAGTAGGTACCAAAGAAGACATGATATCTGGTACTTGAGATGCTGTACCAGTTAACTGAATAGTATGAACATAATCACCTGAACTTGTAATAGCTACAACTGTGCCAGTAGTTTGCATTCTTACACGACCCAGTTTAGTATTTTCGTACAACCTAAATCCACTTGTAATAACATTTGTTACATGGGTCATTGAAATTTTAGCAGAAAATTTTAATCGAATGTTGTATCTTTCTTTAGTATCATAATAATTGATAATACTCGCACTTGTAATCATTGGTCTAGCTTTATCTGAAAGATTATCTACAGTTGTATCAGAATCTATATCAAAATTTAAAGGATATAAATCATTATAAACAGTTTTTGTTGTATGTTTTAAAACATAGTCGACAAAATTATTATTAGTAGTAGGAAAAATACCTCCTTCATTTGTTATATCAGCCCAATCAGCTAAATTCTTAACTTCTGTTATCGTATTAAGGTATGAATCACCAGATGTTTTAAGGAGGTAGTATTGTGAAATGTTCTTAAAAATATTAAAAAGAGCTTCTTCGTCGACTTCATAAGCTTTTTGATAAGCGTTTAATAATTTCCTTCTCAGTAAAAAACTTTTATCAGAGTACTTTGTCATTCCGAAATAAAGTCTTATACCTTCTCGTAAGGGTCTTTCTGAATAAGCTATAGCTCTACTATACTGTAATTTAGGTGTCCTTATGGTTACTGTAGGAGAAGGAGCCGTACCTGTACTTACAGTCCAACCTGTCACAGATGGTAATGTATTATCAAACGGGTTCGTAGTAGAACTTGAATAAAGTACATCAGTATTCAAAAGTAGTTCCCAGTTGTCTCCATTCTTCTTTAATTTATAATTTGTATTGTAAACCCATTCTGCCCCATTTTTAACATACTCTCCGTTGGCTCCAGTTGTACCTGCACCAGTAACAAAGAAACGATTACAGTCATAAACTATTCTATAGTTATTAACAGTTGTAGTTGTAATACTTCTTGTAGTTGTATTAGTAGTCACTTCAGTATGGTTATCAACGATGAATATAACATTACCTAGGTTGGGATTAGAATTACTTTGATAATACAATACAGTAGGTGTAGCGGTACCTGTGGGTACAGTAAAAGATAAATTTTTAGTTCCGCTTCCAGTAACTCCAGTTGTGAAAACCCCATTGTTATTACCTCCTATCGAAGAAGTAGTTATTATAATATTATTCCCATTTGTGGTATTATCAAGAAGATTAAAGACGTAAGTATTTCCTCTTACAAAAGTTAATTTAGGAGCTTCTTTGAAATCCACTGTATATTTATTATTGAGAAGACTTATTTTATAAGTTCTTGTTTGAGTTCCGTAAACTGTAGTAGTATTATCAGAATAATTATCAGTAGTAGAAGCTGAACCAAGAGCTTTTGTATTAACAGTTGTTAATTTTATTAAATATTCTTTGAAAGAAGAACTTTCTGAATTAGTTCCACCTTCGTCTCCCCATAAATAATGACTGGAAGACTTATAGGAAGTACTGTTTTGATATCCTCCCCCGGATTGTTGTTGACCAAACATAACTCTTCCAAGTTGAGCGTAAGTGTAAAAAAGATATTTACTTGGGTAATCTACTGTTACTGAAATTGCAGATGTAAAAGGTCTTCTATAGTATAGAATATAATCTGTTTGTGGAAAAGCCGTAGTATTAGCGTCCCAATTTTTAATTGACGAGTTGTATTTTGCTGAAGACCAAACTTCAACTTCTTTGAAGTAAAAGAGATCATTACTTCTAAGTTCGTAATATTTCCAACCTCTTTTAGTAGTTTTATTCCAAATATCTTGTGGAGGGTATCTAACTACACCTACTAATTGATTCAGATTTCCTTTAGCTGACCGTGATAATTGAATACCAACAACAGCATTATTAAATTGATACATATAATCTTCATTCTTGTAAACAGTTACTAATCTGGAATCTTTAGAAAACCCCAGGAACCTGTTTGTCATAATAAATACATATACTTTATTTTTTATATAAATTGTTAATAAAAAAAATATTGTTATTGATTAACGATGTCAGAAATCCTTGGACCAGTATCTTATGGTTGTCTTTGGGGACATTTGATTGTGAATTTTATTTCCAGTAGCTATAACGTGATGTTATCTTTTGAAATTCAAGATGAACAAAAAAAGAAAAATTTATTATCATCAGCGTTATGGATACATTCTATTATTTCTTCAGTAGCTTTATTAATTATGTTGCTTACATATCAATTTGTAGTGTTGGAGGATACCTATTGGACTCTTTCAACAATTTTAATGGTTATCCATATATTGTTTAATATTATAATAATGGTTATTAACGCAACGAATCCTGACTTAAGTGAACCTGTTTTATGGACATATCAAGTAATTTCATCAATAGTTATGATTATAATTGTTAGTTTCTTTACAGACACAGAAATATTGGAATTGATATGGGGAAAAACAAAAAAAACAAAAGATAAAGAATTAGCAAACGCAAAAAAAGCACTAGAAGTAGCAGCAGCAGAAAAACCAGCAGCAAAAACAGAAACAGAAAACCCAGTAACAAAAACAGAAACAAAAAAAACAAATAAAAAAAAAATTATTGATGATGCAGCAGGACCTAAAAAAACAGATGCAGCAGGACCTAAAAAAACAGATACAACAGGAGATTTTGGAAAGCGTCAAAGAAGAAGAAATAAAAAATATTAATTAATTTTAAAAAAAAATATTTTGTATAATCATAATGACTGTGACACAAGAACCTTTTTCAATAACAAAATTTTTATTCGATACACCAGTATTTGCAACTCAAGCCCCATTTTATGCTGATAATGTTCTTTTCAGTGTTATTGTATTAATAGGAATCAATCTTTTAAACGTTATACCAAAAAATTTTAGTCCTTTTTCTGAACATGAACAAAAAGACAATGAAAAAGTTGTTAAACCATTCAACAGATTCTTCGTTGTACTCCTTATAGCTTCTATAATTGGTTATATTTTTTCTTACATGAATGTAGTAGGAAAACCTAGTTCATTAATGAGAAGAGTTACTAGCGGTATACCAGGTATTATTATATTCACTATAGCATTAATAGTAACTGTAGACCAAGTTTCTATGAATATAGGGAGACTTGAAGAGAAAGAAACAAAAGCCTACCAAAATATGGGTTTCTCTATGGTATTTATTTTTGTTATATTTACTTTCTTGTCTGGTTTTGGACCAGTAAGACTATTATTAAATTCATTATTACAACAAATTGTTAAACTAACACAACAATAATTTTAAATCTTTAAGAGTTACAATATAATTGTATCTTGTAAAAATTTAAGTTGAATTTTTTTTAAAAACTCCACTTCTTTTTGCCATTTCATAAGCACTAAGTGCTACAAATATTGTATATAGTACGTAATATACTATATTCAAAACTGATACCCCAGTAGATAATATCTCTTTTTTTATTTCAATTATAATTTTATTTGTTTCTTGAGAAACTAATAAAACACCAGTAAAAAGATTAATAACTGCTAAAATTACACCTAATATTACGTTCCATATATCTTTTTTGTCCCCTTTATCAACGAATCTTACTACATTTATGATAGTACCTACAACACTAAGTATAGATAATGTAAAAAATATCCAATCTAACGCTGGTTTTGTTTTTTTAATTTCATCTATCTTTTCTTTAACTACTTCTGATCCAGGTACTACTGTTGGGATATTATGTTTTTCTGTTATCTTAAATATTAAGAATAATGTATTAAAAATTATCAATAAACTAGAAACTCCATATTCATATAAAATATGTCTCATGAATTTAATTTTTTTTATGAATTCTTTATATTTCGATTTTATATCTTTCGGTATTGTATCTGTCATGTTATAATATAACAACATAAAAATTTTAAAATAAATAATACATAGGTAAAACAAAAGTTGTAGTTATCATAACAGAAGTTCCTATGATTCCGTAGAGAGTACTTTTTCTCATACATAAAACTTTTTCTTTTGGGTCTTCGTTAAGACTATATACCCAATTCCAGTAGTTTGTAAGGGATTCACTAAAGGTTTGCGAAGATCTTTTTTCGTAGTCTATGTCATATTTTTTAGCTATAGGGATAAGTAACTTTCTAATAGCTGGATAATGAGCTGGATGGATACTTGGAAACATATGATGAACAATTTGATAATTTAAACTGATACTTGATATTTTTAAAAAGATACTATCTGGAGCATAATCAGTACTACTTAACATTTGATGTATAGCCCATTCAACTTTTTCTTGGTCTTTTTTCTTTTTGTATTTATCAACTTCAACCATAGAACCTTCATTTAAATGTGATACTTGTGAGAAAAAATTAAAAAGTGTACCATGTATAGTCCATGTCCAGAATAAGGCAAAAAACCCTTTTAAAATCCCATGAGGATAACATCCTATGAAAAGTATGTGTAATAATTGAAAAATTAATCGGTCGTCTCTTATAAAATTAATAAAATCTCCATTGATATCTACAGTATGAATTTTTTTATGTTTTAAATATTCTGGAATTAATAGTAAAGATATACCGTAAGAAGTTGCAATTGGTTCAATATAATGAAAAATAAATTTCCAATTGGAATTATTTTCAATAATTTGTTTTTCATGAACTCTGTAACCTGGTAAAGGTTGTCCTTTATGTAAAAAATGATGTAAATCTGGATCTTTGTCAGGAACATTTGTATGTTGATGATGTCCAATAACATGAAATGTGTTCCAAATGTAATATTGACAATGAAAATTTCCAATATATTGTAAAGATTTATTTACAATAGGGTATGTAGAAAATCCATAATGACTTCCAGTATGCATACATTCGCTTCCAATAAGCCAATATAAAATAGGAAAATAAAAAATAGCATAAAAATCTCCTGTACAAAAAAGATAAAATGAATAAATCATTAATAAAAAACCAATGAAATATCCAAAAGCAGATTTCCAAGGTATTTTAGAATTTCTTATAATTTCACTAGTAGATTCTTTTCCTATAGGTGAAAAATATTTTTTTATAGCCGCTTTACATTCATCATAAAAAGGAGTATTATCCCAATCAAAATCACTTTTATAATCGGGTACGTCTTTTACATAATATTTGTCTAATATTTGTCTATGTCTTTTAGTAAATGTATGATAACTTTCAAAAAGTTCTGTACAATCTTTACCTTGAGTCATAAGAATGATGTCTTTTCCTCCTGGATGTCTTTCTATAAATTTTTCAAAATCATACTTCTTTCCGTGGATTGTCCAATAATTATCCATTAGTTTAAAACAACATAATTATTTATCTCTATATACTTCTCCTCTAGCCTCTTTAATTATCCACCCAATCTGACAATATATATTATGAATATAATCATTAGACATCTCATCATTACCGTCAATATTCGTAGTATTTTCTTGAATTAACCATTCGTTATGAGCTTTGTGTAATTTTTCTAAATATTCTAATGTAATATTTTCTTCTCCTGGTCTATTTCTTTTTTTAATTCTTTTAAGTGAAGTTTTTGGGTCAGCTTTAATATAAATATATCCATCAACTTTAACATCTTTTTTGAGAAATTCGAACCATTGATCGTATAAACCTTTTTCTATTTTATTTATGTGACCATCTTGTTCCATAATTTTAGCAAAAACATTCCTGTCTGTAAAAATAGATCTTTCCATGACAATATATTCATACTTATCTTTAATTGCAAGAATTTGTTTAACACGGGTTATATACGCAAGATTTTGAAAAGTGTATGCCCATCTAGTATTATCTCCGTAAAATAAATCAAGGATAGTTTTTCCATTATCGTCTTTAACACTTGTCCAACTATCAACTGGTTCTTCAAGATAGTAAAATTGCTTGTATTTTTTTTTTAATTCTCTAATCACTGAAGATTTTCCTGAACCAATATTACCTTCTATTGAAATAATTATCGTCATATTAAACATAATCTCTTTTTTTTAAACACTTTTATCCCCTAAAGCGTTTGTGTGATGTTGTTAATTTCTTTAAGTATTCCAAATAAAATATTTTTTTTCTCCTAAAGTGTCTAAAAAACCGCGTTTCTGAGTACTTAAAGAATCGAAAAGTGTAGGCAACACCTCCTGAGAAAGTGTAGGCAACACC
>Ga0181411_1000344_pt1 | contig 16776 bp, 28 predicted proteins | sample 34SPOviralmetaG_FD_130114 | JGI IMG/M metagenome (GOLD analysis project Ga0181411, IMG submission 130114) | Marine viral communities from the oligotrophic San Pedro Time Series (SPOT) site, San Pedro Channel, CA, USA - 34 SPOT_SRF_2012-07-09 | ecosystem: Environmental > Aquatic > Marine > Strait...
TATAACTGACAATTGGCCTGAAAACGATCCTGACGAAGAACCTAGAGATTCGCCTGTGGCAACAGAATATGCAGTATTAGTATGGGATGAGAAGCCTGATGACTACCCCCTTCTCGGTTGTATAGACAGGGAGTTCAACGTAGAAACTCTCGTTGAGGCGATGAAAATATATGAAGATTTAACGGATGTGTTTGCTAAGGAATTACATCACTACTACCAATACAAAACACATGAGTTTGAGTCTAGTTCTAACTGCCTAATGGCGTGGGATGTTGAGTGTGGGTGTAGTAGTGATGGCATTCTTCCTAGAGATTCTTCTGAATTTGTTACTATCACGCTTGAGGAGATGGATAATTTTCTAGTGGATGCTCAAGGGTTCAGGAGACTCAATCCTGACGAGGTTGGACATTATTGCGGTGAATGGGTCTATGAGTATTATTTAGAGCCTACAAACAGCAGAATAAGGGTGTATTCAAGCATCCCTGTTGCGATACACAATAGCATGAATCACAATTCAGCAACAAGAGGAAAAGGCCAAGATGCAATCAGATGTATTCTATTGACAGGATCAACAAGTGTCGGTGTTGATGAGAAGTGTATCGGCAAAGCAACATCTACTAAGAGAATAACACTTTGGCGATTGAATTTACTAAAGAAATATGAACAATGGATTTGGGATACTCTCGCATGAAAGAGTCTGTATCAGATATTAGAGTAAGAGTTATCAAAGAACAAGCAGAAAGAATACGCATTCTTTCAGGTCAAGTAAAGATACTGAAAGAAGAATTAGTAATGCAGGTTCGTAAAGAAGGACTTGATGATGGCATATTTGTTCCCGATGAAGCCGATATAGGCACTGATCTTACTTATTATGAGGAATACCCGCTTGCAGATGGAAGAACCCTTAGAATACCTGTTAAAGATACAATAATCAGTTTAACTCATTTGTTAGGTGCAGAAATAATTGCACCGAGTCAAATTGCAGGTACTATGATGGCAAGGTGGGATGTATTGATGCCTCATCTAGCCATGCAAGATGATCTGAGCGATGTTCATGAATGATGATGATGAAATCCCCGCTTGGGGAGATGGCGAGAATCTAACAGGAGATGCTTATGTCAAATGGATTAGAGAAATAAGAGGAGAGGAGATACCTGCATGGGTTTCTGCGGCATTAGATATAGAGGGTGTTGATAGTAAGAGGGTTGAAGAAGTAAATAGCCCTACGACAAGCAGTATGGCTAATCCTAAACAGATTTTGATGATAAGGACAAATGATGATGAAGTTAATGTATTTCTTACTTCTAAGTTAGCGTGGGAATGGTTGAAATCAAGATACCAAAAATATCATGATGACCCGCCAATTTGTAGAGAACCGAGAATTAAAGGCACAATGGAATACAAAGAAGCAGATCATATTTGGTTTAATCAAAGAGTCGCCACATTAAGAAAACAACATAATCAAGGAGAGCGAAACACATTCCACGTTTTAAGAAAGTCGGGGGCTTTCTTAGCATCTATTAGTATAACTTATCTTTATAGAAAAGGAGATTTGTAAATGACGATTGGAGAGATTCTGATAGGTTCATGCCTTGTGCTTAGTCTTTTTACAATAGGGGTTATCACTTATTTATTAGCATTATTAGCACGAGCAGGGAAAGATATAGGGTTGTTTGAATGAGCGATAGAGGAGATACTAGACCGTGGATTATAAATCCCAATGGAGAGCCTGAAGAAGGAGATTTGTTATCTCCGTGGACTTGTGATAAATGCTATTGTGAGCATCCTATGAAATGGGTCGAAAACAAATTATCAGGCGGCATGATGCTTGTATGTTATCGCTGCGATAATTTCTCAATACCGATTGAGGAGAGCAAACGCATGACGGCTAAGGTGTTCAAAGATCTAATTCCACCCCCGCCGCCCGTTAAGAGAGATTAAGAAGTCAATCAAGGTCGTGATGGCTATGATGGGTAATCCAAATCAACCGATTTTTATACTGAAAGAAGGAACAGAACGAGTAAAAGGCAGACCGGCCATGAGTGCTAATATAAATGCGGCTAAGGCTACTGCCGAGGCTGTAAGAACAACATTAGGGCCATTAGGCATGGATAAGATGCTTGTTCAGGGAAATACAGGGGAGACAACAATTACAAACGATGGTGCTACAATATTAAGGGAAATTGACATTGAACACCCTGCGGCTCGCCTGATTATAGAAGTAAGTAAGAATCAAGAGGAGAGTTGTTTTGATGGAACGACATCAGCAGTTGTTCTTACAGGTGCATTACTAGAGAAGAGTGAGGACTTGCTTGCTCAACAGATTCATCCAACAGTCATATGTCGAGGTTTTAGAAAGGCCGAAAAGTTAGCACAAGAGGAGTTAGATAAGATTGGATGGGATTGTTCATTAGAGGACTTGAGGAGAGTAGCCGGAACAGCATTAACAGGTAAATCTGCTGAAAGTGCATCTGATACACTATCTTCCATATGTGTTGATGCAATATCTGCTGTTAAAGATAAGGATGGCACTATCAATACAGACAACATCAAGGTCTTGAATTTTGAAGGCGGCACATCATTAGAGAGTAGCCTTGAGTTAGGTGTTCTGATTGAAAAAGAAAAATTGCATTCAGAAATGCCACCATCAGTTAATGATGCTTCTATATTGTTAATGAATAAGGCATTAGAGATTAAAGATACTAAGTTTGATGCTCAATTATCTATTACTGATCCTAGTCAGATAAACGATTTCCTTGCTCAAGAAGAAGCAGCATTGAAAGACATGGCTGCATCTATTGGTTTGCATGGCGTGAATGTAGTATTTTGTCAGAAGGAAATTGACGATCTTTGCATTCACTATCTTGCTAAACTCGGCATTACTGCATACAAGAGAATCAAGCAAAGTGATATGGATGCTCTTGCAAGACTTACAGGTGCTAAGTTTGTAAGCAAGGTTGATGAGATTACGGATGAGGAATTAGGATTAGGTCATGTAAGTGCCGTTGAGTTTGGCGAACATCATTGTACGTTGGTGCGTTCGGATAGTGCAACAAGTGTTACTGTATGTCTTAGAGGGGCGACTTCACATTCAAGTATGGAAGTGGAGAGAGCATTCGATGATGCACTAGGAGTAACTTCTATCGCATTTTCTAACAAAGTGATTGCAGGTGGCGGTGCTGTTCATTCTCATCTAGCAAGGCATCTTAGAAAGGAATCAATCAAAGACGGTTCTAGGGTTGGTATGGCAATAGAAGCGTTTGCTAGTGCATTAGAGTCCATTCCTCGCACACTAGCGGAGAATGCAGGTCTTGACCCTGTTGATACCCTAATTGCTCTTAGAAAGGCCGAAGGCACTACACATGGAGTTGGTGTTGATGGAGAAATCATAGACATGGTTGAAGAGGGTGTTATAGAACCGAGAAAAGTAGTCAGTAATGCAATTGGATGTGCTACTGAATCTGCAATCATGATTCTAAGGATAGATGATGTAATATCAATGAAAGGTGCTAAGGGTGCAGGTATGCCTGATATGTCGGGGATGATGGGGTGAACCCCCAAACATCTTCTAAATTGATTACAGCAGGTAGAACCAAACGTATGAGAAATAATGTCGTAAAATTTCTTGAAAAAGAAGTCGAAGGCACAACCGTAGATATATGCAATTACATCAATGAGGTTATGCATTCAGGCACTACAATGAATCAATTGGGCAATTTGTTGGCTAAAGATCCTCGATTCAAATTACTATCACATAAGACCGTAAGCGGCACTATGAAAGGTTCAAGATACAAAGTGCAGAATTACAGTTTAACAGAAGATTACAAAGAATGGACATACCGTTGAAGAGAGTTTAATAATAAACATCTGCTCTCACATTTTACCTCGTATTTCAACATCGGGGGAATGGGTTTACGAGGTGCGTTTTTTTTCTAACAAATGTTCTCCTAGCATTCATGACAACGCTTGTTTCAGCCCATTCTCCCACCTTCAAAAACCATAAAAATCTATGGTTTTGATAGCAAAAACACGGTTTTTTGTTAGAAACGGTTATATCTCGGCAACCTCTAATTTGGATTACCGAGCAAGAAATCGGGGGAGAAATAAAAATGATACAAAAAATAAGAATAACAGAAAAACAAGCAGCACTAATAGAAGATCGTTTTCAGACAGATTTTTTAGATGATGGGAAAAATTATCAATACGATGAATGCGATTTTAATTACGATGATATGATGAAAGCACAAGAAATCGTATTAAATCAATGTAATAGAAAAGTGCTTAACAAATCAGAATGGAATAATGCTGTTCCTGAATTACTAAAAAATTGTGTAGAATACAGCACTTATGTTTGTGCATATGTTGGCGAATCTGATTACGGGGGTCGTATTAGAACAATGAATGCTGTTGAGAGAAAATTAGAACAATTAGGAATTATTGTATATGGGGCGATTGCATGAAAGGATTCATCCCTTATTGTAATGGGTGCGGTTATCTTCTATGGCCTGATGGAAACGATTGCACTTGTGAAGAACAGTAATAAGTGATTGAAATGAAACGTCAGGATATGCTCAAATGTCAGGGATGTGGAAAACCATTAGATGCACGATCCACCAAGTCAGTAGCAAGAACAAAAACAAACAGATGTGGTCGTTGCTACCTACTATTCAAAAGAAATGAAAGAAAACATAGTATTAAGAAACTATAATAATAGATACCTCATGGGATAAGTAATGAGTCGTAAAAAGATTACATCAGATGTTGAGGCACAATTAGGAGATTGCCCTGCTGATATTCCCTATGCTTTAGGGTTAGTATCAGATGTTCTAAAGGCAAAGTGGCACGATAACCACGAACAGTATTTAGACAAGGATGAGAGAAAAGCACATGGTAATGCACCACTTGCTTTTGTCGAAGAAACAGATATAGAAATCAGAACACATGGTAAAATATTGAAGATTACAAGAGATAATCCAAACAAACCATCTGTATCTATACCTATGGGATTATCAGATAAGATAACTACTGCAAGCATACCCCATTCATGGATTGAGGGTATATTGTTGCAGACATTAATTTCAGGGTTCAATGGTGATACATCATATGCTGAAAAGATAGTCGGTAAAATCAACGGATGGATAGACGATGCTACCATTGAGACTGATGATGGTAGATTGAAGATAGACCAAAAGAAATTACCTCAACCTAAGAATGCAGTTGTAGTTGCAGAAATGTTAGATTCGATGAAGAGAACATTCAAGTCCAAATCTAAAGGCACTACACAATTAAATCTTACATTGTCTGTATTAGATGCAGACGATATTCAACCTACATCAATGACAATGCTTGATGATAGAGACATAATAGCAATTCCTGATATTGACACCCAAGATATAACACAAGAGGCATCCCACCACCGCCTTGATGACGACATATCTGCAAGTATGGACAATTCGGAGAAGCATACAATATTAGGAATGAGGGATGAGGGCATGGGTGTAGTCCTCTCCCCACCTACTATTGAGGCAACAGACGTTGTTGTAAGCCGTGAGGAATTGTCTCAGGCTCTCATAGAGGTTATTGGCATTGAAGGTCGTACAATTGGCTACATTGGTAAAAACATGGCATCTGATAAAGAGTCATGGAAACCACGATTAGAAGCATTAGTCGAATCAGGAATACTACGCAAAGAAGGAGTACGAAGATCATGCAGATATTACTTGGGGGATTTACAATGATTCAAGGAAAATACAATACCAATCAAAAGAATGTTGAGCGTAAATTAGACAAAATAATTCACCTTCTTGAGGCTCAATGTAAGTATTATGACTTATGGACTGAAATGATTCTTGATGCAATAAAACCTGATGAAGAGGGGGAACAAGAATGACCGATGAAACTACTGAACAAATGGCTGTAAGAGCAGTTAATATTGTTCATTTGTTAAAGAAAGAGTATTCTATTGAAGATAGACACGTTATAGGTTTATACGACCTTCTTTTTGATATAGCAAGACTACATCAAGATAATGTGGTGGAAGCATGAATTGTTTCATCTTAGATACTAATCCGTGGAAATGTGCTACATACATAGATGACGTTAGATTGCCGAAAATGATAGTAGAATCAGCACAAATGATGGCATCAGGGCTTCGTAAGGCGGGGCTAGAAGATGATGACTTCATAGAGTATGGAATACTTACAAAGACTAATCGGCCTTATAGAGGCGGCTACAAACATCATCCCGTAACTGTTTGGATCGGATTAAATCATTCTAATTATTCATGGCATAGAGACATGGCAATTAGTATGTTAAATGAATACACAACAAGATTTGGTAAAATTCATGCTTGTGAAGAACCAATAAAAAGGATGGCTCAATTATGGATTAAGATTCCGTATGGGGAGATGACTCCTTTTGCTCAGGCCATGCCTGATGAATACAAAGACGAGGATGCTGTTAAGGCATACAGGGCATACTATCAAAGCAAAGCATACAGTAAAGGTGGCGTTAGATATGTTCGTACAAGTTATCCTGATTGGTGGGGTGCTGCTGTATGAATAAGGTGTATGAGATATTCAGAGTAGATGATTCGGTAGAGATATTAGTAGAGCCTGATCTTAAGGCTATGCAGAATGCTGTTGGGGGTTATATCGAATATCTTCCTCAAGCACATCTGCCCGAAGGGAATGGCTGTATAGAAGTCATAGTCAATGAAGAAGGGCTGATACACGAATTATTACCTAACATCACAATGACGTTAGTTTGCGGCTATCCCGTAGTAGGAGATGCTATTGTAGTAACTGAAAAAGGTCTTGCTGAGTTTATGGGTGATTTCTGATGTCCTATTTTCATTGTGATGATTGTAATGTAAAAGTTTCTAATCAAAAAACTAAATTATTTCATAAACATAAAGGCAAAGAGTATAGAGGTTTTTTCTGTCCATTTTGTGATAAGAGTATGAGAAGAGTGTATGGTGGTGAATCTGATGAGTGATGAAAGAATAAATAAAATATGGAAATTAGATGAGAACGGTGGCATATCTGAAGAATATCTAAAGGAATTGAAATTAATACAAAAATCAATAGACGAAGAGGTGGTTGAAGAATGACTCGTGGGCCATCAGTTACAGTATTTCATAAGAGGCCACCTCGTAAGACAAAGGCATCGTGGGTTTGGGATGGTGCTAGGGCATTGAATGGCATACCGCCTAATTGGATGCGTATGATACCATGTAGGACTACCTATCAAGGCGAAGTAACCAAGACTACTAAATGGATCATAGGATTTGATGAGACAGATACAAACATCATAGAGGTTGATGGCCCTGCTCGTAAAGTGTATGATATGTTATTTGCTATGAGAAGTGAGTTACAATGAATAAAATGACATTAAGTAATGGGAAATATCTACTAAAGATGTTCACGATTCAAACAGATGAATGGGAATATCAAGAATGGAGAGAGATGAGAGATTAAGAACAAAACTCGATTCGGTGTTTAATATGGGATACAAGAAATTATTCAATTACCTAGTCTTAATCGGCATAGGTGGTTTAGGATTTTTTAATTCTTCTAAATTAGAAATTAGATATGAAACTAACAGTAATTTGGAATTACTATGTCAAAATGGCATGATTATATCTGCGGTTGCTATAATCTATTTTACCTTAGCATTTTTTGTTGAGTTAATAGTAATGAAGAGGAGAAAAAAAGTCTATCGAATACCTTCAAAAAAAGAATATGATAATCTAAGAATAACCCCTGATAAGAAAAAAGAGGAAGAGTGAATATGAAAGACGACAAAGGCAAAGCATATGCTATTGAAAGAAGATACAGAATGTTATCTGAGCCGTGGAAGGAGATGCTTTTAGAGATAAGAGCAGAAAGAGGGGCATTACTTGGTACAAAACAGTATGAGGAGATGGCAGGGGTCGAGAAAGCAAAGGCTCTTGATACCATAGATGATAGATTAGTAATGGCTCAAGAATGGTTATTACATTACGAAAGAGAGAGGACTAAAGGTGCTAGTCGAGGGGTCAAGAGATGGTTGAAAGATGTCTCTTTGCTTAGTGATTCTGAATTAGAGGGCGTATTATGATAATGGTAATGGATGATGAAGATCGTTGCGATGCTTGCGGCTCTCGGATGGATAGAGATACTAGATATGATATAATTTCTAAAGAAACAAGACCAATTTTATACTGTCAATCTTGTAAAAAATGGGTGTGGTATGATGGCAATTAGTCAAAACGAAGTAGAGTTTGCTTTACGCTTATGGCAATCATTAGTGCCTAATGGAGAATGGATATTGCCTAAAGTAGGTAAATACATTAGAACAGGAGATACAGAATTAACATTAGTTGAAATGTATTCACCTACTGTATCTGCAAATGAGAGAAGTTTATTCGATCATCATGATTTTATTGCTCATTTGGGTAATGAAATTGGTTGGAATATTGCTTTGGGTATAGAAAGAGCATTTGACTCAGATGGAGATGTTTTGAATATACCTAAAGGTATGATTGGCGATGTTGCTGTATGTTCATGCGGCTTAGTCATTAGAGTTGAACCTGCTAATCCGTGGCAGGTATATCAGCAGGTTGTTGATGGTAAATGTCCTCATTGTAAGAAAAATACATTTGATAGTAAATGGAATGATATTCACGTTGTTACAGATAAAACTGCAATAAGGTTGAAACAAAGTATAAGAGAGGAAGAGTAAGATGGATAAAGAAGTAACAACAGGTAATTTTGTAAGAACAGGTGAAAGTCAATATGCAAAGGTCAAGACAAAAAGTGGCAATACATTGTTGCTATTAGATCATATTATTGCAATAACAACGGTCATTACAAATGAGCCGATGATTCAGATACCTTTGGTGGGATTCAAAAGATCTAAAGACGTACAGATGGATTTGCACATGACTAATGGTACAATATTTACTACTGTTGAGATGTCTGAAGGCAAGGCAAATCTATTGAAGGCTCAATGGTTAGATTGTGTGAATCCTAATAGATTAGAAGAAGGAGATTCGGGCGATGGAAACAAACAAGAAACATAATTATCACAACAAGGTACATGGTAAAGTAGATGTTTCATGTCATCTTGGTGAAGAATTGCATATCATTACATCTAACGCATATAATAATCGTGTGTTAAACATTAGAATGTGTAGAATTGTACCCTCAAAGACGGGGCATACAGGATATACAAGAGTTGGGTTTTTCCTAACTAAAAAAGAGGCGAGAGAAATGAGAGATTATCTTTCAGACGTTATAGAAGATGAAGGGGCATGGGAAGTCGTTGAAAATGAACCGCTAAGAGATGCGAGGGGATGGGTAGATAATGAGTAAATGGGATAGTTTAGATAATTTCAAAGCACATCATTATGATGTAATTAAAAAATTAATGTTAGCATCATGTGATGATCCCGATGAATTAATCGAATTGGCTTATCAATTATGGGATAGGGTTCGTGTTTTTGCTAATAGAAGTCCTCTAAGTCTTTGTTTTGATTGTGTTTACATTGTAGCCAATGCAACAGGTAATGCAGTATCTCTTTCATTTTTATCATATGTTGGTGAACAAGTCATTCAAAAAAATGTAAAGGCCATGCAAAATCGTTCAGGTAAAGATGAGCCTAGATGGTTTTTATCATCTAAAGGTGAGTCTGAAATTATGAATTTATTTGATGGCAATCAAGATTTGTATGATGATGTTATGAAGCCGTGGATTGAAGTTTATGGGGGGGAACAAGATAAATTATAAAAAAGAAAAACCTCGTTTTTTTCGTGGTTCGGTTGTTACAAAATGTAGTGTATGTAATGAAACAATAACTACCAAAACTAAAGGAAATATAGGAGATCATAAACGTGAGCATATCAAATGCGGCCCATGTTATTTGAAATCGAAAAAAGAAGAAAGACGATTGAAGGGGTTATTGTAGTGCTAATGTATCGTTCTCTTGCAGAATCGTGGCGAGTTATGGATTCTTATTCATTGAGAAATCGTGCAGAAATTGTTGCTAACAACATAAGAGCATCTATGGATGAATCATGGACTGTTGTATCATTCTTTTATCCTAAAGATGGTATTGGCAATAGGCTTAGTGATGAAGATTTTAGGGAGATTTTCTTTTTACTAACTGACGCTTATCCTGAAGAAGTAGAAGAGAACCCTGACCCAATACATATCCTATGTTCTTTATCTGAAGTTGAAAACACCAAAGGTAGTGCAAACGCAGTTGTTGGTCGTATTCATAATATCTTAGAAGCCCCTGACAATACTACAAGATCGTGGTTATTACGCCCGTTGTTTGAAAGAATAAGTAAAAGGGATTTACACCCACTATTGATGCGACTATCTGTTCGTGCATCTCCAATAAGGCGTAGAGATGTCGTGAGAGCGTTAGGACTCGCTTACGACCAACCATTTCATCATATACGAACAAGTGTCAATCTTTTAGGATTACAAAATACTGTAAGAGATTTATCTTTAAGTGCATTCAATTACGCTAAGATAAGGCCAATGAGAGGTGTGCCTTTGATGATACCTATGCCTGTTCTTGTTAAGAGTCCTGAAGCAATATCATTTTCTAATTGCTATGCCGAGATTGTAGAAGGTTCATGGGTATCTATCCACCATACATCAACCAAGACCGTTGGTTTTACTCCGTCAGGTAGTGAGATTGATGATGATGATGAATGGATTAGAAAATGGGTTGAATCGGTAGGATTGAAGTACGGAATATACTTGTGCGATTATGCAGAACACAGAGACAATCCTTTGTTGTTAATTGATTGGTTAGATCCTGATGATGTGCAACAGACATACAGGTTGAGAAGAGAATACTTTGAATCAGTTGCACCTTCATGGGCGATTAAAGATATGATAAAATTAGATTCACCGCACATGGTTACAGGCATAACAAATAGTGAATTACCTGTATTATTAAGAAATGCAAGAGGGGTATTGACTTATCAAAATACCATTGAAGAAGTAGCATTGTTAAATCCTGCTAAGAAAGAAAGGGTTGTTAGAATTATATCAGGGCGTGTTGCTAAATCGAATGATGGCGGCAAGCCGATTATACTATGGAAAATTGGTGTAAGAGATGGATATGACTATTATCCTGTAACTGAAGTAGAATCGGATCAAGATTTCAAACGCTTTTGTTCACCATTCAAAAGATTAGAAGGTGAAGCAATAAAAGTTGAATCTCCTTTGTTTGTTGAAGTAGATATACTATCATCAGGTTGGGGTGATATTGGGGCATACATGAGTTGCAACATAGTAGGATTGGCTGAAAATGCAGGTATTGCGGATTGTCTAGGTGTTGAGGAATTAGGTTATGTCAATCTTGAATCAGAAGGATAGAGATGTAATTATTTTGGCTTCTACGATTAGAGGCGACATAAAATGCGTTCAATCAATAGAGCGAAAATGCGGGTATATCATCAGACCCGAATTATGGTTTTCAAAAATTGAAGCAGGGGCTGCTCGTGCAATAGAAGATGCGGGTTTGACTCTCCGCACAATTTATTCTAAGGTTGATGAGATAAATAAGATATTATCAATTATAAAGGGGCTAGAAGATTTGTCAAGCACTACTGATGGTTTAATGATGGTTAAAACGGCCAACGGGGTGCTTGTTCAACCAAATAATCATCAAGAAGTTAAGGATGCTTTAGACTATTTGGATGAGATAAGAGAGATTAATAGTAAAGCCGATGTCCGATAACATCCCGTAAGGAGAATAAATACATGAATGATGAATTGAAGAAGATAGGAGAAATGAAAGGATGGACTTTAGACGAAACTAAACAGGCACTTTTGGATTGGTGGAAAGCCGGATTCAAAGATGCTTTTGATGAGTGTAAAGGTAATTTAGAAGAAGCAGATGAAGATTATCAGGATTGGCTGATTGGTGCATTCCAAGTAACACAAAACAGAAAATCTGCCTCAAGTGGTAGCAAAGGTACTGAATATGTTGGTATGATTGTAGCATACAAAGGTGTAAGAGATACAAAAGAAGATGCAAGGCAATTAGCAGTAACATCTGCTATGTCTAATTTACAGGCAGTATTGACTAGCGGCATTAAGCCATATAACAATAAAGAAATTACTGTTCCCGTATGTAGAGCATATTTCCAAGAAGATAAGTGGCTTGTTGCTAATGCACAAGATCAAGTGGTATATACTGAAGAAGGCCGAGAAACAGATATTCCGGCTTGGGCTATCGCTATACCTAATCAGAAATTTTATGTTTGTATGATGAATAGAAACAGTAAGCCTATGGATGCTTTTTCATATGAGAGAACATGGTTGTTTGTAGGTAATGAAGCAGACAAATTGCTATCTCAAGGCCCATTTGATATACCTATTACTTTGAAATGCCGATGGGATGCAGGAATGACTAATCTCCGCATGAATACCCCTATTAGATTCAAAGCCGAGAAAATAGACTACAAAGACGGGTCAGGATTCCTTTTACAAACAGGCAACATAGAACCTAACTATGGTCTTGGATGGGTAGAAGATGAGCATTTACCCAAAGTAGAGAAACTATTTGATCCTGCACAATACCTTACTCAATTTGTGCCACATCTAAATGATTTAACACAAATCTTTGATTACCATGAACAAAACTCATTTGAGTCATCATATAGTGCTAACAAAATTGGCCCTACATTTTCATTCAAGGGTACTGTTGAATACATAGACTACGTTGGTAGGGAATTAGAGTGGGCTGAAGGCGGTACACAATTCTCTATGAGGATTAGTAGCAATAGCATGAGAAGAGAGGATGCTAATTCTGCTCTATACATCAACCTATCAAAAGGGTTAGAGGAACACCATAATGCGTTCAAAGTGAGTAAAAACGATGAATGGAGAGAATACACTACGGGAACACAAGTAATCGTAGTCGGTAAAACTAGAACCTATGAAAGAAATGATGGAGACATAGGATTGAACATTGACGCATACAACATATACGCTATACCAAGTCGTGCATTCATAGCAGAAACGCCTACTGAAGATTCTAACGATCTTGGTGGGCTTAATGGATTTAGGAGTGATTAGGCGTGAGTGGCACAGGATTCCTAGATGGTTGGAAAGAAGAGGACACATCAGATGTCGCACCGCCACCTGTAAAGAAGAAAAAGACTAACGTATGGGGAGAGGAGATAAAACCTCTACCTGAAGGTCATGATAAGATGTCTTTAGAGGAATTAGACAAACAATCAGTCGCACCACCACCTGTAAAGAAGAAGCCCGCACCTACCGTATTAGCACAAGGCTTCATCAGTAAAGAACCGCCTGTCAAAGCAACATCTCAAAAAGATTTAGAAGAGAAAAAAATTAACAAGGAATTTCTAATGAATGCAGTACCCGCAGTTAAACCTACTATTACTTCTACATTTACGCCCCCATCTATCGCTGATGCTGAAGATAATCTTACAGGGTATGGTAAACACCTAACTGCTGTTGAAAAGGCACGTCAGGCTCAAGCATTTATGAAAGAACAAAAGAATCATCATGTTTTCTGCGGTATAGTAGCCCCGCCTAAAGCAGGTAAATCTTCTATCGTATTTGATAGCCTAACTGATGAAGAAGCAGCAAGTGGTGCTGAAGTATGGGATATTGATTTCGATGGACACGCTCATGCTTCTATAATGAAAAACTATCCTCATCGCAAGGATAACATTCTAGCAATCAATCCTTATGTAATTTACAAAGAAGATGGTAGAGTACCATATGATTTTCCTAAGACTCACTTGAATATAATAAACATCTTACAGGATGCTTTGAGACAAGTAGATACTCAAGAGGAATACTTCAATCAACACGGTAAAATGCCTGAGAGATGGCTAAAGACAGTTATGCTTGATGGTGCTGATAGTTTCTTGAAGATATGTGAATTAAACATGAAGATTGCTGATCTTGACTTAGGGGCTGACGCTATTGCAGTATCGGGTAAAAAGGCCACTACTAGCGTTGGTAGAACCAATTGGTATATCCGTAGCAATTACTTCATGGCGGCTCTTGACTTGATGAAAGAATTGTCTCGTAGAGGTGTTCATTGTTATGTTATTACTCACTTCAAAGCCGATTATGATAGTAATGGTAATGAAATCAAAGGCGAAGGTGTACCGCATTGGTTGCCTCGTAAAACCGAAAGTGCATTGACTCAAATCATATACATGACATTAGATGAAGAAATAGACGATACAGGCCGAAGAACGGGCGTTGTAACATCTACTGCTATATTGAAGTCCAATGGTGTGAGTTTGAAGTCATCAGGTACTGTTACTATCTATCGTCAAGATACAGAAGGTGGTGAATGGTTCGGATGGCAGGGATTGCGTGATGGTTCATTCTCTACCGAGTGATTCAGCATGGATCTGATGAAGATTCGCCCCCCTCGCACCGTTCCTATACCTGATTCAGATAAAGAATCATCATATCAATGGCATCCGGGTTTTGATTTGGATGCTATGATGAGAGTATCTAAATCATCGCATAACGCATTTGGTTTTTGTCAGCATCAATACTTCATCAAGTATGTGTTGGGGGTCAAAGAACCATCGAATGATGCTATGACTAGAGGCAGTAATGTTCACGATGCTATTGATGATTGGTATGCTAACTTTGATTTAGACCACGCTATCAAATTGAAAGCAAAAGGCTATCAGGCAGTATTAGAATGGTTTCTTAGCCTCATGCCTGAATCTAACTCCGAAAGAGGAGATTTTGAATTAGATGAACAAGAGCATCTAAGAAAAATCATGGTAGTAGAAGCAAGAAGATTCATGGATTCTGATTCTAAGTATTTTTTGCCTGTCGGTAATGAAGTACCGTTGAATGCCATTATTCAAATCAAAGGGGTTACGGTTCATCTTAATGGGATAGTAGATAGATTGTTTGAAGATTCAGAAGGAAACTTACATATTCATGAATTAAAAACGGGTAAATGGAAAGAAAGTAAATTCAAATGGGAAGGTATGCGTGAAGAAATGGCTTTCTATGCTTATCTAATAAAGCATTGTAATCACGAAGAGTTTGGGGGGAGAGATGCTTTGTTTTGGGGTTGGGATTTTACAGGTGGAAATGATTTGTTTAGAGGGAGAGAACCTGTTAGGGTTCAAGAGATTCAATCAATGTTAAAGAGATTAAATGAATTAGTTTCTACACATATACAGTATGATGGGTTACAGCATGGTCGGCAATTTGATCTTATATCGCCATACCGACAAAAAACAGTATGTGAGCCGTGGTGTAAACTCAAAGGATTCTGCCCTAGATTTGGAGAAGTGATGAAATTTGAGTAATCATCTGTTCAATCACTTTCCTCGTGAGATGGATATGAAAACACGGAAAGTAGTATTGAGCATGGATGGATTACAGAATTATATTAAAAGAACAAACGGCAAACAAAATCTCACTACAACCGTATATGGATTTAGGCAATTAAAACCAAAAGGCAACCGTTGTGAATACAATACTGCTATTGTGCCTCATTTCGTAGTAGATTTAGATAAGGGGAGAGCCGCACAAATGCTTGACATTGAGGATTCGGAGACAGGTCATAGATGCACTAAAGATACACTAATCTTAGCATCTTATCTTAGAGATAATAACATTCGTCATGCTGTATGGTTTTCAGGTGGCGGTTTTCATATTTGGGTTATGTTAGATAAAACACATGAGTTACCACCAACCGAATTGAGTAATTTGTTGTTCTCAGGGAGAGTATTAATTAACAAGTGGATTAATGATATGGATCTAATAACCATAGACCCGGTAGTTTCTTTCCGCCCCGATAGACATATTAGAATACCAAACACATACAATTACAAACGTAAGTTATGGAGTATTCCATTATCTATTGAAGAGTTAGAAATGGGTTGGGATTACATCATCAATGAAGCCCGTCATGCTAAAGGGGGCATGAAAGTATCAGGCGAAAAGGGCATTGAAATTGAGATTGTTGAAGGTGATACAAATTATCTAAATGGTATGTCCGGTATATTTCAAAAGTTTGATGCTGAAGATATATCGGTCAATGCAGGTAATGTATCAGGGATACCTGTATTACCATGCTTAGAAGCCGCTTGCTGCACGAAGGGCGACAATCCCCCTCATCAGTCTCGTGCATACCTTATGATGTATTTAATGGACTATTTTAGAGAGTTTGCTAGACCACCAAGAAACTCAAAGACATCATCTTCAGATGTTATTAGAAAAACACATCAATTTATTGCAGATCTTGAATGGGCTGATTATAGCCCTAAAATCACAAACGAAATGTTGGTGCATGGTGCATCAAGAAACTATCTCACTCCATCGTGTCCTAAGATATACCAAGAAGGATTGTGCATTGGCAAATGTCCGTTCTTTGATGGTAAAGGTGTGAAGAGAGATTAAGTGTAACTAAAAGGTCGGAGATATACATGAGCGAAGATATAGAAGAGATTAGGAAGGCTAAAGCACAAAAAGCGAGAGAATTGCTTGGTGCGTTAGATAGCGACAATGAAGAGATTAGACAACAGGCGAATGAAGTATTACCGTGGGCTTATAGATTAAACAATGAAACACAATTTATAGAGATATTACAACAAGGAAACATGGTTGCAATTACTCAAGACCCAAGATTTGCTGAAGTAGTAACAGACCATTTGAACCGTATGATTCTTGTTTTAGAATCGGGTATGCTAAAGGATGAGGAGATATAATGCCGTGGGCTTGTGTTGATTGTGGGAAATTGACAAA
>Ga0181411_1000347_pt1 | contig 16590 bp, 25 predicted proteins | sample 34SPOviralmetaG_FD_130114 | JGI IMG/M metagenome (GOLD analysis project Ga0181411, IMG submission 130114) | Marine viral communities from the oligotrophic San Pedro Time Series (SPOT) site, San Pedro Channel, CA, USA - 34 SPOT_SRF_2012-07-09 | ecosystem: Environmental > Aquatic > Marine > Strait...
AAGGTACAACCCCTCTTGGAATAGTTAAAAGTTTAGAATCGGTATCTAAAATAGATAAAGAATTAACTCATCAACAGTTTAGACGAGTTGCTCCTCTTATAACAGGTATAAGTGAAAATTATCCTCCAGAAATTGCAAAGCTTATGCTTAATAAAGTACTACTTAAAATAACTCCTGATTTAAAGCAAGATTCTGGATCTCAAATAGAAAAAGAAATGAGAGTTATTTTTGGTTTAGATCCTAAAAAAGTAACTAATTTAGGATATGGGCCAGAATACGAAACTAATGAACAACTTGAAACTGCTGTAAATGTTAGTCTTAAAGCAACTAATCAGTTATTAAAAAGTACAGGTTTAAAACAAGAAGATAGATTAAAAACACTTTTTTCTTTTCAATCACCAATTTACCAAGCACATTTAAAAGGTGAATTATCTCCTGACAATTACGAAACTATACGTAAGCAATACAGTGACCCTGTTTTTAAATCACTTGTAGAAAGTCTTCCTAAAGATCAACAAAAACAACTTGGAGATTTAGGTTTTAATATATACAATTCAGCAGCTGAAAAAAGCCTTAAACAAATTGAAAGTATAGTAGGTTTTGAAGGTATTGAATATGACGATGGTAAAATTAATATTAAAATAAACGAAGAAGCATTAGATGCAGTTACAAAAATGTCTGGAAATTTTGGACAAATTGAATCTAAAGAAAAAGAACTCAATAAATTTTTTAATGATATGGTTTATTACTCTTCATATACAAAGTTAGGAGCTTTTGGTGGAGAAAAATTTGTTAGTGATTTACTTGGTGAACAATTTGTTGCAAGTTATCCTATTAAAGAAATAGGCCCTATGATTAAAGATTGGGATAAAATTGTAGATTACTTAACACCTATAATTAAACAAAAAGGATTAGAAGCAGGAAAAATAGCTCTTAAAGCACTTAATATATCAATTAGTAAAGCTGTAGGAATGGCAGATAGAGCATCTCAAATATATAGAGGTCCTCAGCTTAGAAGAATAGTACTTAGAGAAACAATAGAAAGTAAAACTAGAAAAAGAGAAGAAGGTGAAGCCATAGGAAGAGAAAACTTTGAAGAAAGATATAAACCAGAAGATATAAAAAAATCTAAACCATCTGATATAGAAAAAACATTTAATGAGTAGAGGAATAAGAAATAACAATCCCGGAAACATCAGACACGGTATAGACTGGGATGGTCTGGACAAAGACCAGTCCAAAGATGAGGAGTTTTCCCAGTTTTCTACACCTGAGTATGGTATCAGAGCTATGTTTAAAATTCTTAAGACATACAATGATAAATATAATCTTAATACCATAGAAGGAATTATAAACAGATGGGCACCACCTATTGAAAACGACACAGAAGCTTATATAAACTTTGTATCATCTAAAGTAGGAAAGAATAGTTCAGAAGTTCTTAATGAAGAGGACTATATTTCTTTAGTACAAGCTATTATACACATGGAGAATGGAGAACAACCCTACCCTTTGGTATTGATAACAGCTGGGAGGGACTTAGCTTATGGCTAACAATTTTAATAGCGTTCTCACTAAAATAAGGAAATAACAATGGCAACTCCTAGAAAAGGTAAAGCAAAGGTTAAAGTAACAGCCAGTGGTAAGCGTGTCAGCTATGGACAGGCTGGTAAAGCCAAAGGTGGTGGTCCAAGAGTACGTCCGGGTACTAGTAAAGGTGATGCGTACTGTGCCAGATCTGCTGGTCAGATGAAGAAGCACCCTAAAGCTGCTAAAGATCCTAACTCACCACTACGCTTGTCTCGTAAGAGATGGAAGTGTGCTGGTAAAAAATCAAGGAAGTAACAATGGCTGCTAAGAAATCTAAAACTAAGAAAGATGCTTGTTATCATAAAGTTAAATCACGTTATACTAAATGGCCTTCTGCCTATGCATCAGGTGCTCTAGTAAAGTGTCGTAAAGTAGGTGCAAAAAACTGGGGAAATAAAAGTGGCAGCAAAAAGAAAAAGTGATAGCCTAAAAAAGTGGTTCTCTCGTAATAAAGGTAAAGGCTGGATAGATTGTAAGACAGGTAAACCCTGTGGACGTAAGTCTGCAACTAAATCTAAACGTCCTTACCCTGCTTGTAGACCTACAAAGGCTCAATGTACCTCTGCTTCTAAGAAGAAGAAAGGTCCAAAACGTATAAGTTGGAAAAAGAAATAGGAGATTATAATGCTACCTTTATTAGGTCCTATTGTCAATGGTGTTTTAGGTATTGGCAAGACCTATTTAAATAATAAAGCTGAAGAAAAGAAAGCGATACATGATCGTAAGATAACTCAGATCAAACAGGATGGTAACTGGGATGAGATACAGGCTCGTAATAGTGACAACTCTTGGAAGGATGAGTACCTTACAATTATATTAACTCTACCCTTTGTATCTATGTTCTTGGCTGTTGTCTTTGAAGCAGATGAAATGATTATAAGATTCAAACAAGCATTTAAAGTGCTTGATGAAGACGTACCTGATGAGTACTGGTATCTACTTAGTGTTGTTGTAGCTGCCTCATTCGGTGTTAAGAAAGTTATTGATGTTATTAAGGCTAAAAAGCAATGACAAACCCTTTAAAAATATTATTATCAGTAGTTTTTTTTACTGCAGTGTTAACCTCTGGTAAAGCTACTGAAAATAAAAAACAACAATGTAACCTTGAATACCAAGTAGATTACTGGACAGAAAAACTTCAAGTAAAAGAACTTACACCACTTAAAGAAAATCAAAGAATTTTATTTTTAAGTTATTTTAATAACGAACCACCTATAAGTAATAATAATCCTAAGTATGTTATGGTTTATGTACATACACATTTAAACAAAGCACTTATATTATTTAAAGATGATGGTCCGTGTATTAATTCTATCCATATGATTCCTACTAAAATTGTAAAAGAATGGTTAACTTCAAAAGGTATTTAGTTAAGTAAATAATAACTACAACCATAGGTTAAAACTATTGTCACAGCAAATATAAATAGTATCTTAAGAGTTTCTTTAATCATCTCTTATCTCCTCTATTAATTTGTTTAAGTACCATTGAGCTTTATCTAAGTCTTGCTTGGGCTTACCTTTATAACCATAACGCCATAGATACTTTATAGCGTTACCCTTTAGGTATCCTTTAAACTCATCATCAGACATACTAGCCTGTATAGCTTCTATACATTCGACTCCATGCTTGTTATGATTGTAATGAGCAGGATGATTGACAACGTCTTCTTCTTTTTCTAGTTCTTTAATAACTTCATATCTCACTTTTTAGTCCCTTTACTGCTCCTAGATGTACCCATGTTAGAGTGTTAAGCTTGTCTCTTGCAGTTGTAAGAGCCTCTAGCTTTCTTTCTGCTGTAGTAATATAGTCTATATGCTCAGCAACAGCAACAGGTTTAGTTAAAAATATTTTTAAATCTGTTTCAGCAACTATAATGTCTCCTTCTAACTTCTTAAGTAGAGCTTCTTTAATTACGTTCTTCTCAACCACAGCTTTTATCTCCTGTATCTGGGTCATACACACAAGCATTACCTTCTTCTTCAACTTTATTTAAAATACCAAACCTTTTACCAGAGGCTCTGAAGGTTGTAATACCTTTACATCCTTTTTTCCATGCTTCAAAGTAAAGATCTTGAAACTGTTCCCATGTCACATCATCTCCTACGTTACACGTTTTAGATACAGCAGAGTCAACGTGCTTCTGAGCTACAGAAAGTACTTCAAGGTGCTCATTCATCTTTACTTTTTCAGATACCTTACCTCTGACACTATAATAATAATAAGCATAGTCAGGCACTTGAACAATTTTAGTACCTTCCTCTGTTTGAATAGTCCTCTGTGTTTCCAAAGCAAAGACAGGTTCAATACCACTACTTACATTATCAGCAGTTAAACTAATAGTACCAGCAGGAGCTATAGAAATCAAGTGTGAATTTCTTAAACCATGTTTACCTATAGTATTTCTAACATCACTATCCAGACTTTTAATATAAGGAGCATTATAATAAGCCTCAGATTTAAACAAAGGAAAAGACCCTTTCTCTAGTGCAAGCTCAGAGCTATACATATACGCTGTGTTCTTAAGAACAGACAAAACATCATCAAGAAACTTAAGACTTTCTTTCGATCCATACTCCCATCCTAGTATCTCACTAGTGTTAGCAAAGCCTGTGATACCTATACCCACACGCCTTTTCTGTTTAGCCTCATGCTCATGCTCATCTAATGGATAGATTGTACGATCAATAACATTATCCATAGCACGAACAACATGAGGTATGTCTTGCCTGAATTGATTCCAATTAAAGCTTCTGTCATGTACATCTCCATCTATGATGTCTCTGTCTTTAATGTACTTAACAAGATTAAAACTACCAAGAAGACAAGCACCATAGGGTGGTAGAGGTTGCTCACCGCATGGGTTAGTTGCTGAGATAGTTTCACAATATCTTAGATTATTATACTCATTAATCGTATCGATAAACAGGACTCCGGGTTCTGCCCAGTCCCATGTGGCTCTCATAATTTCTTCCCAAAGTGCAGTAGGATCAATAGTATCTACTACCTGACCATTCCATACAAGATCAAATGACTCATCATTAGCTAACGCATCCATAAACTCATCAGTAATAGCAACAGATATGTTAAAGTTCTTTAGTCTTTTGTCGTTTTGTTTTGCTCTGATAAACTCTTCAATGTCGGGATGATCCACTCTAAGTACACCCATCTGAGCACCACGCCTGTTGCCAGCAGAGGATACAGTATTACAAACAGAATCATAAATATCCATAAAGCTAACAGCACCACTAGCCTTAGACCCCAAGGTTTGGATAGGTGCTCCTCGATAGCGAAGAGTGCTGAAGTCATAGCCAATACCACCGCCTTTACGCATTGTTTTAAACGCATTTGTAGCTCCGTCCATAATACCTTCAGTCGAATCTTCGATAGTCTGGGAGACAAAGCAGTTGAAAGCTGTAGTTTTTCGAGGGCTACCAATAGCTGACTGAACACGCCCTGCAGGTAGATACCTTTGGTTAAGAAAAATGTCTTTAAGTTTGTGCCTATGTTCTTCACCATCATTCAATGTTCCTGCTAGTCTAACCATTGCATCATAGAAGGATTCATTAGGCCCTCTATATTTTTCTTGGTGTACTTGTTTACTTATCTCTAGTGTTGGCCCTTGTTGTATCATTGTTGCTCCTTGTCAGTTGTTCTTTTTTCCAATTCCAAATCTTTTCATAATCATAAAACCTAGCTTTACGTATGTCAATCTCAGAGTTAGTAATTCTAGATTCTTTTAATGGATTTATTGGATATATCTTTTCCATTTCTTTATCCATCTCAAAGTAATTAAAAACTTTATCGTCTACATCATGTCCACTCATTGTTATAGCTCTCCTTTTCATAGTCTAACTTTGTCAGTATATCTGAGAATAACTCAGGACTATCTTGTACTCTATCCCAAAACATATCAAGAATAGTATGTGCATCTAAGCCTAGTATTTCTACTATATCGTGCCTGTCATAGTGCGAACACAAACGTTCCATAAACTCCTCATCAGTTATGATCAGGCCACTAATCATTACTTATACTCCTGCTTCATTCTCTCTATAGAGATGAACTCTGGATCATAGTTACCATCAACAACATTACGCTTAACAATAACACCTCTCCACCATAGATCATTAGCTTCTCCTGCAAAGTCTGCAAAATAATCACTGAATACTCCAGCCATTAAACCTTGAATACGTCTACCATCTGCTCTGGTGCGTGTGGCATAGTCAAGAGTATGAAGATGACCTGATGTACAAGACTGATACTGTTTGTTTAACAGAGAGTAAGCTGGGTGCTCACCACTTATAGCCCTACCCATAACACCGCTAGTATGATAGTGAGCATAAGCAATACCATCAATGACTTTGATCCCCGGTGTTGATCCTCTGTAGGGAATAAACTCCCACCCAAATTTTTTATAACGAAGATCATCAAGACTAATGACACCATCAAGCTTAGTTGCATCAGTAGAAATAGCTCTGTTGATACGATGCTCATGATTACCCTCTAGCATATACATTTTAGGTTTACGTTTCTTGGCTTTTCTAATAGGCATCATCATCTTTTCTTGTGCATCAATAGTAGATAACACATCATCTTTATATCTTCTACCTTCAAAGCCAGCAGTTCCTTTATCATAGAAGCAAAGGCTAGGCATATCTGCAAAGTCACCTAAACAAATTACTTTGTCAGGTTTAATATCTACTATCAGTTTACCTAACAGTTCAAATCTTTTATTAGAAAAATCAGGATGGGCATGAGGGTCTGGTATTACTAAGTGTATCACACTAGTACTCCTTTGGTATAAACTTAATGCCAGCTATTTGGGCATTGTAATACAATCTATTATCGTCATCAATTCTTTCTACAAGGACATCACGTTTGTGTTGTATGTTAGCTTCACCGTAGACGAGTCCCCCTCTTGTCTTGTAATTTTTAAGTATTCTAAACTCGAAGGATTTTTTTCCGTATACTTTAATATCTTCTTTAACATATCTACTGCTTGACTCATAGTAATGCCAGTCTGATTGTTTAACAATTTTTCTTTTCTTGTGGACATGGTATTGTTTTTTTCCTATGTACATTTTACCATTAACAGTATTAGTTATAAGATAGACAAATCCAAAGTATTTTTTAGGATTAGGTTTACGTCCTATCCAGTGATGGTTAATGGGCTTTGCCAATTACACTCTCCACATCACAAAAAAATCTGTATTGTTGCCATGCTTCATGTGCTTCAGTAACTAACTCTGCTCCTTTTTTTGAAGACTTTATATTAAAGATATAATTAAGCATAAATGTATCTTTCTCATCAGCAGACCATTCCATCTAAAGGCTCCCTTAGTATCCATAGAAGTTTTTTATTTTCTGCATACCGTTTCATGTAGTCATCTTTAAATTCTTGACGGTACTTATTAATTATTATATCTTCCATTTCTTGGACAGACTTACCAAGTAACAACTTGTCTGCTGTTTTGTCACCAATACCGTGTATCCCTATTATATTATCAACACGGTCTCCTGTCAACATCTGTTTATAGAAAAAATAATCAGACTGCTCAACAGTGGTAAAATACTTTTGTTGTTTACGAAAGTTGTAGTGCCACCCCGGAATCATATCAAGGTCTTTGTCTATGGTACATATAATAGGCATATCTTTCTTAGCTAAATTTTTAGTTTTATTTAAACGGCACTGAGTTATACCCATAGCATCATCAGCTTCCATACCATCTATTACTTTAGCATCCCATTCTTTTATCAGGTAATCTATAATTGCTCTGTAGTGTACAGGTTTATGTGAAGGATCTCTGTTGCCTTTGTACACTGCTGAGGTAGCCACATCATGACGATAGTTTCCTTTACCAGTTAGGAATATACTACCTTCATGACTATCACACGCCTGACTTATTTCTATCAAAGACTGTTTAACATTATGTAATGCATGGCTTACTGGTTCAGCTATAATTTTTTTATCTATAAGACTTCTGTCTATATTGTGAGTAGTACAATATTTATTAGCATCTCTTTTGTAGTCAAAAATATTATTATTTATTTTGTACTCATTCCTTTGTGAGGCAAAGCCACATGAGTAAACAAGTACATCTCCATCAATCAGACTGTACATCTTTGACCTCTTCAGTACCTATAGTACCTTTAAAAGTCTTCTTAAGTACATCTTTAATATCTTCTTCACTCTTAGAAGCATTAACTTCTTTAGTTATATCAACAGGTTTTTTACCCGGCATATCAATTATAAAACTAGGCATAATATATTCTCCTTAATTAAAAAAAATAGGCAGTTTATACACATACCAAGGTGTCGGAGCAACTCTAGAAAGGATCGTCTTCTGCTTCAAGCTCTATATGTCCCATGTCCTGTTGAACAGGGGCAACGTATCCTTCTTCTTTATCCATTTGATCTGTCACATACTCTACCATTTTAATAACCATGACAGTATTCAAACCAACATTTGTTCCTTCTTGACCATTAAATTTCCAATCATAAGTATTGAAAGGAACCTTTACTTTACTACCATTACCGATAGTAACAGGCTCAGGAAGGACGTTACCTTGAGAGTCAATAACTCTAGGGGGATACTCAGGGGAACCTTTTAAAGTAATAAAGTCTCCCTTCTCATCTCCTTTATTTTTAAGTTTAATACCAGCTTGCTTTACTAGTTTCATTGATGGCTTGTCCATATTACCAAGGTCCATCTGTAGTTTACCACTTAAATTATTAGGCTTACGAACATTAGCCCAGTATGCTTCACCTCTTAGTACTTCTTTCATTTTACATTACTCCTTTAGTGTGTTTCTGACCAATTATAACCAATTTTATACTCTCCGTCAAGAGGGCAAAGACAACCTAACAGAGGGCCAGCATCTCTGATAGACTGTACTTGAATCTTTCCTAGTTCTTCTGCATGATCTTCTCTAACCTCAGTCTGCCATTCATCATGAACCCATGCTACCATACGCCAATCTAAATGACTAGCTTTTTTAGCCCACAACTCAGCAGCTTTCTTCATAAGGATAACCTCACCACTCTGTAACAGAACTGATAAAGTAAAGTAAGGCTCTGCTATTGGTATCCATCTCTTATCTAAACCTACAATATACCCACGTTCAGCCAGACGTTCGTACTTATACTTGGCTCTCTTTAAAGCAGGTGTGTTCTCCAGAAATAACTTACGAGCATTGGCTCCCTCTTTGGCTGTGCCACCCATGATCTCTCCTATCTTAGGAGCACCAGCACCTAGCAACCATGCATAGATAAAAGTCTTGGCTATGTCTCTTGTCTTAAACCCACCAGCTTTCTGATTAGCTGTATGTATGTCACCATCTACAACCTCAGCAATATAGTCCTTGTCTCCTGTGTAGTGTGCAAGAACTCTTAATTGTATACCAGAGGCATCAGTGCCTACCATCTTGTAACCATCAGGCACAGTAAATAATTCTCTACAATTTTTACCATAAGGTTTATCTGATGCTGGAACCTGTGCTATGTTAGGTCCCCAGTGTGACATCCTGTGTGTCTTAGCACCAATGGTATTAACAGAGCCGTGTATTCTACAATCATTATCTGATGCATCTATCCATGATTCAACCATAGTAATACGCCTGTCTACCAAGTCCCACTCCATCACCAGCTTGGCTTTAGGAAATTTCTTAGCAGCTTCTTCAAGCACCCACTCAGTAAGTCTTGGATTACCTTTGTCTGTAAATACAGTAGGTCTCCACCCTGCATTGACAAGGTGTTTAATAATAAACTGTTGACTGTTTAGGTTAGGATCAGGCCATGTAATAGAAGAGAAACTTCCACCAACATCAGCACTATTAAAACCTTTAAGACCCACCCTAGAATACTTACCTGCCTTTGTAAGTTTTGGATGAACTTCTCGTTTAAATACTGGAAGTGATATGAAAGTTGTAAGCAGTTCATTATCTAATTCCTTTTTTCTTTGTCTGAGGGTGGCAAGCAAGAGTTGTGCTTTCTGTTCATCAAGCAGGATACCACCCATCCGCATCTCTTCAACCATTTGAGCAATGTAATGCTCAGATCTGAACACAGACTTTGGAGTTTGTTTAGTCTTAGCTTCCTGTAATAAAGCCTCATATATTTTATGGTTAAGATGTACATCTTCAGTACACCTATGTAACATCTCAGGTGAATATATGTCCCAATCATTATGCTCTACCTTTTCGTGTCCTAGTTGTTCTCCCCAATATTGAAGACTGTGTTTAGCTCTCTGAGAATCCAAGAGTCTACTGATAACAAGAGTATCCACAACACTATCAAGGGGGACAGTAATATCAAGTAGCTTATGAAGAGCAGGAAGATCATAGCCAATGAGATTATGCCCAATGTATATACTAATATTTTTAGAAAAATTTTTGAAATCTGAAAGAGTATCTGGTTCAAAAGTATATACCTCATTAGTTTTTATATCTTTCGCTACTATGCACCATATTTTTGTAGGATCAAGGCCATCAGCCTCAATATCAAGAACTACTTTCATCTTATCAGTCCTTATGTCCGTACCATTCCACATTCTCACCACTAGCCACACAACAACCAAGAGGAGACTCATCACAGTTAGGGTATGATGGACACCCAAGGTGTTCTGTATCATCATATGGTTCACTAAACCAAGAGGATAACCAATCTCCTATACGGTATGACCGGAATAGAAAGAATAAAACGAACTCATTATATCCGTAGAAGTAACCCCTTATACCTAAGAACATTAAATCCCAATCATTATGATAATGTTTTGTCCCTACTTTAAGGAAGGCTATCTCCCAATTACCATCAGATTGTATGTAAATCCTGAACGGTGTAAAGTCTATAGCCCTAGATGTTATTTGATTATCCCATCCTAACAGTTTGTCTATAAGCTTAAGCATCTTCGCCCTCCATGTCAGGATTAAATGTTAACTCTGTCATTCTACCTGTGGCTCTGTTGTATCTTAACAAACTTGATGGTCCTGTCAGACCTGTAAACCTACACTTCAGTACTCTTACTGTTGTGGTGTTACGCTCCAATACATCTTCAGCCTGACCATTACGCTCTAATCCAATGACAGTACTACTAAGCTGACCTATCGCAGCAGTCCCTCGTAAGTCAGAGAGTGATGTTGTACCCCCTTCTTCATGAGATTTAGTTGTCTGTCTCTTAGCATGAGATACCATAATTATACAAATACCTAAAGCCTTTGTCAAATTACTTAGCTTAGTAGCTATCTCATCTAGTGCCTTACGCTCATCACCTTGAGACTGATCTGATACTACCAAGGATATATGGTCAAACAAAATAAACTTACAATCAAGAGCTTTGGCAAAGTATTTTATCTTGGCAAGTAGGTTGTCTATATTATTAAAACCTTTACTAGGATCGTAGTAATGAACTCTGTTAGTGCCAAGAGTGTTATCACTACACACTTTAAACTCTTTATCATCTATCTCTACATCAGGTAGATGTAATGGTAGGTTAGCTTCAATACTAACCAAGCCAATGCCAGATGCTTTTAATGTTTCTTCAAGAAAGATACAACCTATGTTATGCTTGGTAGTGCTTAACAGATGATGCTCTATCTCTCTTAGCACTTGAGTTTTACCCATACCACTACCAGCAGTCAGAGTAATTAACTCACCCATACGCATACCATACACAAGGTTGTTAAGATTATCCCAAGGAAAGGGGGTAGTTTCTATATCCTCTTTGACAGATATAATTTCCCACATATCCTTACCTGATACAACACCATCAGGTCTGTGTTCTTCAGCATTCCACCAGTCTTGGCTAAAGTCTTTATACATTTTATGTTTAAGATAATTACTAGCATCTTTTAACTGTTTGTCCATCTTCATGGTCTTAACTTTAAAACCAAACAAATCAGCTATCTGTTTAGATGCTTCTTGCCCTGCCTTGTCTGCATCAAAGGCTAACACAATATGTTGAAACGAGTCGAGCCATTCAAAGTTTTCTTTGCAGTCTTTGTAAGCAGAGGTGGATGACCGAACACTAACAACAGGAAATTTAGAACCCAAGAGTTCATATGCTGAGAGTGCATCAAGTTCTCCTTCTGTGACTGTGACGTACTTACCACCCCTGTTAAACTTAACTTGCCCGAATAACTGTAAGCCTTTTGACTCTCCTTCAAAGCTAAATTGTTTTGGTAATCTTCTGATCTTATTGGATACCCACTGACCCGATTGATCTGAGTAGGGGTAGATATGTCTATCATCATCACTACTTACTCCATAAAATAATGCAGTATCTTGACTAATATTCCTATCAGAAATAGCCAAGTACTTACCTTTAGATAACGTCATGTTAGTTTGCTCCTTTGATTTAGGTTGGTAGTTACCATCCCCATTGTCCCTGCCTTTACAGCTATGACAGTAGCCATGCCCATCATCATAGATAGCATAGGCATCACTACTGTCACACATAGGGCAGGGAAGGTGTGCTTTTACAAGATTAGAATCACTCATCATCATATCCTATTCCATGCTTCTTAGCTCTGTCAATAACCTCATGAGTTTCTAAAAGTTCTCTGACTATAACAAGGCAGTCATGACAAACTTCCCAGTCTTCAATCAAACTGTTCCATTTAATAGAGTGACTGCTTAGTTGATTATCACAGGCTTTACACCTCATTAGTTTCTCCTAGCCCAGAGCTTAGTCCATAGATAGTTGTCTAACTTACCGACATACCTATGTATAATTAAAAGTATTCTACGCATCAGCACACCTTTTATTAAAAGTTTATGTTAACTACCTTGTTAGACAGTGTATCATTGTAGCCATCGTTATGTACACCAACTACTTTATAATAGCAACACCTTCCTTTGGCATTGTTATAATCAGTAGGTACACTGACAACATCAGCAGGATTTATCTTAAGTATAACAATATGGCTTCCACCAAAGTGAGACAGATAATCTATTGAACAGAAGTGTAAGCCTGATGAACAGGTTGTATCAGGATCATCCTCAACATCTTTACGATCCATCTGTACAACAGAGCCTACTGAGTTATCATTCTTACCTGTATGTACATCAGTAAAGTTTAAACTTACCTTCTTGTATGCAAGGAAGCAACCATCCTCTGTGATGGGTAGAGAGTTGTGTTCCATAAACCTATACAAATCTCTGATGCTTCTGCGAGAAGGATTATCCATCATGTTCTCAAGGAAAGAACACATAGGATCAATATCAAATCCCTCTCTCATCATGTCAAGTATACGAGTGGTCATTGAGTTGTGTATGTCTTGACCTTTGTATTGGACAACACCATTCACGACACTGACCTTACCCTTACCATAACGCTCAACAGCAAGAGACATATCACACAATTCTTCTACCTCATCCCAATCTTTATCAAGAATTGATTCATAAAGATCGTGCCAATTAGGATGATCACTACTCATTGAGATGGTGCGATGATTCTCTGTCACACCTGTAAACGTGGTCTTAGTTAAAATGTAATGCATAATTAATTGCTCCATTGTTCTAATATTAATTCAACATCAGGCCTCATTGCCTCAAGTTGTTCTGGTGAGATAATCTTATAGCGTTCTCTCACCAAACCTTGTGAGATTATAGGGTGCTTCTCCCATACCTCACGAAGTTCTTTAGAGACTGTATCGGTATACTTTGTATCCTTTACAACCAGACTCTTTATTATACTTTTATTATTATATTTATTATCTAATTGATTATATAATTTATAATCTTTAATAATACTATTTAGTATATTATATTTAAACTTTATAGTATTATTATTTTTAAACATTGTCAAGAAGTTTTTTACTCTAAGGTCCATGTCCTTGTAAACAGTTGATAACATTAAGTATTTATCTACCTGTTTTCTGTCACCTAACTTTGCTAAATGTTTCTTATAAACTTTTTCGTAATGTTCATCAAGCGACTTCCATACTTTTATGTTCTTGTCAAGTCTACTATGATACGTTCCCGGAACACCATAGATAGGTGTTGTGTCTCCTAACTCTTTTAATAATCTTGCTTTGTTTCTGCAATCCTCATCAGCCATCTCTGAAGGCCACCCTCTAAGTATTTTAACATACACACCGCCATCATTTATATCATGGTCTATGTCATGATAGAACATATCGTACATAGAATCTTTAAACTTTTTTAGTTTGACTATACGAGGTGCAGTTGTATCTCTCTTCACAGGTGCTGGCACAGGCAAGGTAGACACATCGTGGTAGGATGGGTTACCAAGGTAGTCTAACAGTGCTTTAAACTCGCTCTGAGAGGATTCTACAAGCACAACAAACTTCTGAACACCAAGGTAATGATCATTAAGGTGCATCTTTATGGTAGATGGTACTTTAAATTTACTTTTAGCAGTGTCAAGATAGTAAAATGCAAACCTTTCAAAACGCTCTACTCTCCATGAGTGATAGTTATCCATAGTTTTAAAGGATAGGTTTATGTTTGTACTTGACTCGTATGGTATATACTTAATACTACCATGAAAAAATTCAGATAGTACTGAGTTGTTCATGTTCACTGATTTGTCATGTACAGGTTTGTTACCGAATGTTAACCCTTCTATAATTAGACTAGACATTCTAGTATTATAATAGAAACCATCATACATTTTATTAGCCTTTATAGATGCTTCCCATAATGAACTACAATCTATTATAGATTTATTAGCAGACTTTATCATGTCCTGTTTAATCTTTGATAGCTTGTTACTGATGCTATTGATAGTAAAGTCAGAGTACGAGAGTGCTTCTCTATTTGCAGCAACTTCTAACTCTCCTATGTCAAACCAAATATCTAAATCAGCACCCTTTATAACATCTAAAAGATCGTCAGTTAGATTTGTTAAGCTATCTCTGTCAATAGGATACCTTACCTGACCTTGAATAGCGTATACAGAATTTGAATACGATCCCTTGTAAAGTTTCCAATCATCTGAACTAAGCACAACTTCTCTAGTATGAAATTCAAGATCAATGTTACACTCAGGGCGTGGCTCATAGTACTCGAACAAAGCAGTAGCCTTACGCACAAACTCAGTAACATCATGCTGGTTCACAGGAATGTTAATCTGTAATCCATTCGGACGATTAGGTGTGTCGAGTGTGGATATGTGTGCTATCTGTGGCTCACCTATCTCATCCACATAACAACTAAACAGATGAGATTTACCATGCCACCTACCCTCTACCTGATACTGGTCAGCATAGGCAAACCCTGCCTTACTACCAAGACCAAGGCCACCTATCATATCATTAGTATTATTCTTTAATGACTCACCATATGTAGTATACAGAGACATGATGTCATCAAAGGATAAACCAATACCCTCATCAAACACTTGAAAGTATGGCTCGATAACAGTTGGCAGGTGTACTTTGTAAGGTATATGTTCCTTACCTGCTGCTGTGTGTGCATCTCTGGCATTACAGGTTAGCTCTCTGATAACAGCAGTAACCTTGTCAGAGTACAGACCATCACTCAGAATCCTGAACATATGTGATGATGCACTGATCTGAAAAGCATTGGTGCTTTCAAGACCATTGGTTTCAATAAACCTTTCTTCATTTCTTATCTTCATTGCTTGCTCCTATAGAATTAAACCAGTTAACAAAAGTATAATAGGAATTATTATCTCCATTAGTCAACCTCCTTGTACCATTGAGGCATATCTCTGCCTCGTTTCCACACTGCAAAGTCAGACTTGTCTGCTTTGTAGAACTTACGATAAGCCTCGACTGGATCATCAATAGCCATGATGTCAGGGTATGCTTTCATAGCTTTGGCAGGGGGTGTAAGATTATTAAACCAAGGTATGTTTACAGGTGTTGGATAAAGAATATCTTTGAGTAGTTGCCATGACCTGTGTGTTTTATGAAAGCGATACTTAAACTCTGAGGCTAGTTCTCTGAACAGTTTGTAATGCCAGATATAATTCTGTGCTGATTCCATAGTCCATATAGTACATGGATGCTTTGCATGAACAGCTTTGTATATGACATCATCATGCTCAGGTAAACGATAGTGCTTTACCATACGCTTACCTGACTTTGATAGTGCGGTGTACTCTTCACCATCAAGTAAACGATGTGCAGTTGATAGCATCTGAGCAGATTCCACAATCATCTTGGGAACGTGCTTGTCACAGTGCATACGAGCAGCTATGGCAGGGTCTTCATCTAATATAAATATATTCATTTGTTATCCTATCACTTTTATTTCTTCTGCAGTGCCGTCTTGTTCAAAGAAATCATTACCTCTATACGACAGAGGAAAGGCTGTTGCTTTTAATTGAGGAAAAGGTAGAGCATCAAAGTTAAAGTATATCTGTATACTGTGTGATTTGTCATGAGTGTCTACCCATATACCATCATCAGAATACATTAGCTCATCATCTATTCTACCATTAGCCACATAACCTTCAAGCTGTTTACTTAAAGTTTCAGTAACAGTTTCTAATAAAGTTACCATTGTTTCATTCATATTATCTCCTGCTTTATCTAAACATTCTTCAGTTTGATATATAGTATTTCTTATACTTTGCTTTAATGTTTCTGTATTATTCTTATAAGACTTTAACTTATCTGATATAACTTTATCTAACTCATTCATGTTTATGCTCCTAGTGTTTTAAGTAAGCGACTGTCTGGACAGACTTATCCCAACAAGCACGACAGTCTTTGCACTTGTGATCCTGATCAGGTGCTTTGCACCTATACACATTAGGGTACTGGTCACTGTAGAATACGTCCTCTGTAAATACTGCTGAGTTCTGTGCGGTATCTATCACTTGATTAATATCTTTGGCAGACTTACGGACAACACAGTTACCATGTCTACTCAGATTGTTAAGGTGTTTCTTAGTACCTTTCACAGTCCACATCTTAGTAGGTATCCAATGCTTTGTATTCTTTGTCCTTGACACCACAGTATTGATCTTGTCAATAAGTTTTGGATGGTATGCATCACCACTGTCAAA
>Ga0181411_1000349_pt1 | contig 16564 bp, 18 predicted proteins | sample 34SPOviralmetaG_FD_130114 | JGI IMG/M metagenome (GOLD analysis project Ga0181411, IMG submission 130114) | Marine viral communities from the oligotrophic San Pedro Time Series (SPOT) site, San Pedro Channel, CA, USA - 34 SPOT_SRF_2012-07-09 | ecosystem: Environmental > Aquatic > Marine > Strait...
AGCTTACTCGCTTTAGTTCCTGATGGTATTAACGCAACACCTGCTTTATCGTATATGCTCATTAGTTTAAGATTAAAGTTTCTATATTTTCCATTATACTTTGGCTACCCTCAGCAGTTCCACTATCTGATAACACTCTGTTTGAATAATCCATAGCAATACCAATTATCTTATATTGGTTATCTTGTTTGTTTTCTACAACATCTAAATCAACTGCTTGACTTATACTAATATAACCTACTTTAGTTGAATCTGTTGTATTGTAGCTTATTTTAGCTGTGTTAGCTGATACACTACTATTGTTAGTAACTCGTGAATCACTATAATAAAGGTTTGAACCCCCCTCAGTTATATTTGCAGTGCTTAATGATACTGCACCTGTTTGTCCGTTTACGCTATCTACTGTGTTTACCTCAGCACCTGCTTCAATACCTGCTAACTTAGTAGATGAAGTACTATCAAAACTTATTTTAGCGTTGTTAGTTGTTATGTTATTAGCTTGTGTGGTCGTAATACCCACTTTAGCGTTGTTTGACGTGATATCACTCGCTTGTTGAGTGGTTATACCCACTTTGGCATTATTCGTTGTTATATCGCTCGCCTGTTGCGTAGTAATACCAACCTTTGCGGTGTTAGCGGTTATCTCATTGGCTTGTGTTGTTGTTATACCAACTTTAGCTGTATTTGCTGTAATCGCATCAGCTTGGGTAGTTGTGATACCTACCTTTGAATTGTTAGTAGTAATATCAGATGCCTGTTGTGTGGTAATTCCTACCTTAGCATTGTTTGTAACTATATCAGCAGCTTGTTGGGTTGTAATGCCAACCTTAGCATTGTTTGTGGTAATATCACTTGCTTGTTGTGTAGTGATGCCTACCTTAGCAGTGTTTGCAGTTACATTGGTATTAGATGATACCCTTGCTTCTGTGTAATATAAGTTAGACGTACCTTCTGCAATATCGTCTGAATCTAAAACAACCGCACCTGTTTGTGTGTTTACAGATGTAACTAAATCAGTAGGGTGTGTAAGACTTTCCCAACCCTCGTTTTTTCTTACATAAGAATCGCCATCATTAGGTGCTTCAGGAAAACTAACCTTTGATGTGTTGGTAGTTATGGCAGTAGCTTGACCTGTGGTTATTCCCACCTTAGCGTTGTTGGTGGTTATGTCTGTTGCTTGTTGCGATGTTATACCTGTCTTAGCGGTATTTGATGCTACTGTACTATTTGCCGAAACACGAGCATCTGTAAAGTATAAATTAGATGCCCCCTCGTTTAGTTGATCAGTAGATGTGGGATTAACCTCCGCACCACTTTCAATGCCTGATAGCTTAGATGATGCACTACTATTAAAGCTTACTTTTGCATTATTAGTAGCTACGTTTGATTCTATCGTGTCTAAGTTTACACCTTGTGTTACTGTAATATGCCCTACCTTATTTGCATCAGCAGTAGGATAAGTGTTTTTAAGTGTGTTAGCAGCTACGTTTGTATTAGCACTTACACGATCTTCTGTATAATATAGGTTACTTGATCCCTCACTTATGTTATCCGTTCCTAAGACTACATCGCCTGTCTGTGTGTTTACACTTGTAACTGTGTCAAGTTCGGTGCTATCTACATAGTCCTTAACTGCTGCAACTGTGGGGATAGAAATATCATTATCATTGTTTGCAATTCCATCTGCTTCGTCAACAAACTTTGTGATCGTAATGTTTTCGCCTGTATCCTTCAAAGAACCAAAAGAAACAGTACCTGATGCCACTACACGTCCATCTGTGGACACGCTAACCCCTGTACCATTACCTGAACCATCGGTAAGTTCAACCTCCCCACTAATAGCATTGTTATCAGTAGTTTTGATTAACCCCTCGTAGGTGTCTTTTATTCTTTTGTTTTGAAGATTTGCCATACCTTACGTTCGTTGTTTTGTAAGAATCTTTTTAGTTTAACTACGTTTCTTTCTTTCGGTTTATATTTTACAGTACCCATCCGTTAAATAAGCTATCTTTATCAGGATAAACATCACTATCTGAATTACTATTATACTCAGGAAAAGTTGAGCTATTAAAACTCATGTAATCAACAAACCTACGTGTGTAATACTCTGCTGTATTACGTGCCTTTTCTACTAAGTAATCTACTTCGTTTTTGCTTACACTTTCTGCGTTCTCTGATGTGTGTTTGAATACACCACCGTTCTTTATTTGATAAGCAGCGTAAGGTAAATAATTAACCTGCGCCCACCATATAAGCATTGGTTGTACATAATCATTAACAAGATTAAGATAATCGCCTGTAAGCGTACCTGCAACGATGTCTGCGCTAATCTTATTGTAAAGGTCTGTACCTAAATAGTTCTGAATCTCAATCTCCTGTGCGATCTTGATAAACTGAATAAACTTATCAGTATCAACATTACCATCAATGATACTGTTTTTAACTAAGTCTGTGCGTGATATAAATAGTGCTGTTGCCATTATCCTTTATAATTTGGGTGGTGTCCGTTGTTAGGCATATCCTTTGGGGCTTTCGCTGCATCCTTATACCCTCTTGGTGTTGGTGCGTACGATTTAGGTATCTTATTTACTTCATCGTAGTTTTGGATATTTTTTTTCATAGTCTTGGATTTAAGTCTATATAAAACTTCCTCCCATACATGACCACAAGAAACACCACCTTTGAATCTAAATAAATCGTATGCTTTACCTTTATGTCCAAAAGACTTATTAACACCTGCGTTACTTGCCTTGTCAATATCTTCTATGCGGTACACTACGTTTCTATTGCTTCTGCTCATCATAATACGACAAAACTGTCTTGACTTGCCTGATCCGTATTTTTGTGCGTATCTATATCTTACTTTATAAAGGGATTTGTCTAAGTAACTAAAACCACTTTTTTTAGAATCTATTGACTTTTTCTCTAACTGTTGTTCTTTGCTTTCAATGTGCTTAACAGCCCAATCCTCAATGTTTTCGTTTTCATCGTTTTGTTCCCTAACATCTACTGCCTCCCAACGATTCGACATTGTCTCGCCTCTTAGTTCGTCAAGTATTACATCAAAATCTTCATCAGATAAATCCTCTTTAGACATTTTTACACCTGTTTCCTCTTCTCTTGTTTCTGAATCCTCTACATTGTCAAGGTCAGTAAACTCTAAAGGTTGTAATGTCTTAAAGTATAAATTAAGTGATATGTTATTATATGCAAGAATTTGGTCAAAGTTCTCAATAAGCAATCTTTGAAATGGACGAATTACAGTATTATCCATAAGGATAGTAGCTGTTTTAAGCTCGTCTGCGTTATTACCAAGCCCTGTGTTGTCTTTTATTCCTAAAAGCATAGGACTTACTACCCTGTGAGATACAAGTATCTTACGTGAGCTTTCATCACTTAAAAACTGATATTGATTATGTGCATCGCTTAGTTGAATAGGTTGTATGTCCGCAGCAGTTTCGGCGTTATCGTTAAACGCTAAGATAAACTTACCTGCATTACTTGAACCACTAAACTTCTCGTATATACGTCTTTCGATTAGTTCTCTTTGCTCAGGATCAGGAGTGCCATTGTTAAAGTTAATTAACATAGAGGGGGCTAACCCATTCATTATATTATTTAAGTGGTAGTTGCTTATCTCTTCCTCTAACTCTGCGTATTGTGTACCCCCTTGATAATCCACAGGCGAATAATACTTAAACCCTGCACGATAAGGTTTGATGTACATAATCTCTAATCCCTCTTTAGAAGTTCCAAAGGCAGGAATACGTTTTATCTCATCACTCTTTTTGTATTTAGCCCAATCGCAATGGTAAAAGTACGCTTCGATTTCGCCTTTATCGTTGCATTTTTCAGCACGTAGTGTTTCAACAGGGATATGTTCAAGACTTACAATTTTGCTTCTATCCTTAGAGTAGATAACTTGTAAAGCACATTGCCCCATAAGTTTCAAATCATACACTACTTTACGTACACAGTCAGCGTTAAACAAAGACACCATCTGTGCGTATTGGTCAGGTTTTTTACTACTGTTGGTAGCATCTAAACCTTTTCCATAAATCATCTCACTAACACCATTTATAATAGCGTTATTTGTAGGGCTTCCATTGTACCTATCTATAAGATATTGAAAGTAGTTGTTATCCTCCCCATAGCTTACAAACTCCTGATTCCGTACCTCTTTTACCGCAGGGCTTGTGTAGGTGCTTAAACTAACTATTCTTAAATCGTTTTTCATAATATAATATAATCGTTATCGTAGGTTGTTTCTGTTGTGTATTCCCCTTGATTAACTGAGTAATAATTATTCGTGTCTTGGTCAACTGTTTGGTCTGTGCAAAACACTTTGTCTTTATATATAACGCTTGTTCCCTCTTTTATTGTTAAATCATAAAACCTACCCTCTGTAAGTGATAATGATTCGCTTATAACTAAGTGGTCTTTATCAGTAGTTGCAGATGTAGAATAGGTAACAGATGTGTTTGTACTATCGTCTCTAAACACCATACTTACACTCGTTGCATAAGAACGTGGAATAACCTTTATGGTTTGTGCATCCGTTGATGTGGTTAGTTTTATCATAGTATAATAAACTCGTTATCTGCTGAGTGCGTTACATATTGGTTTTTATTCATCTCGTAGTATTCGTTTGTACTTTGATCTACTGTTTGATTTGTACAAAACATCATACCTTTAAATAACTTACCTATTGTGTCTTGTATTACAAATGAATAATAAGTATCCTCTGATAAGCTGTATTTGTTGTTTATCCTAAGATATGTTTGACTCTCTGAAAACGTCAATGTACTACCACTCCACTCTATTTCTGAATCGCTAAAAGTAGCTTCGTATGTATCCCAATACTGATCTGATGTATATTGTGTAACCACGTTTGTTGATTCGTTCCTAACAAACAAAGATATAACACCTGATACGCTTCTGCGTGGTATTACATCTATGCTTTGAGAATCTGTCGATGTAGTTAGAATTTGCATACACTTATATAACGTATAAATTATAAATTTTGTGTAATAAAAAAGGGGGCTTTTATACCCCCTAATTATAACTAAACCAATCGAAATGAAAATGTACATGCAAATATACAAAAAAATTATGGAGTTGGGTTAATTGGCGATGAAGCATCATCAGTAGGTTGGTCACAGAAAAATGGTGGTGCTGTTTCTTGTGCTGTTAGCGTGAGAGTAAAACCTGATAGGTCTCCCATTGCTGCACCTGTTACAACTGTACCCCCTGTAACCTCCGAACCATGATCCTTGCCCATCAAAAAGTGATTACCATTGTAATCTTCAATTACGATTTGTGGTCGTCCATGTGATAAGAGCTTAATTTGCTCCTGTGTAGCTACATCTAAAAACGTAAATGTAACATTAAGGGTTGACTCATAGAATGTACTGCCATTCTCTCTACTCGAATTTATACTTGTTTCGAGTGATGAGTTACCCTTGATTTCATATTTGTAGAAAGATACTGTTTCATCTAAAGCAATAGTACCTGAGCTGTCTGTTAAGGCAGCAGTAGTACTTGTGTAAGGGGCAAAGTAAATACTCTTTAATCCACCTACACCACTCTTACATGGTAGCGCTCTTCCATTTGTTACTGAACAAGGCATAAGATTTTGTTTTTAAATTAAAAAAGGGCAGGTAGGCACTTAATTGGCTTACCCACCCTAATTTGTTAGTTAATTATCTACTATGTGTAAAGAACGATATCAGAACCGACACCTGTTTGTACACCTGCTGTATAGCGCATTACTACACGAACATTTTGCGAACCATCAAGATCAGCCATGTCAATAACTTTAACTTCATTGCGGTCATCAAGCAATCCTGTTCCAAAGAATAGGTTTGACTTCTGAGCAGCAACAGCTACGTTATCTCCAAGTCCACCTGTTGGGAACAATGAGATACCCTGAAAGTTCATTTCAGTTTGTCCTACGTGGAACAACTCTCTATAACCCAAAGCAGCCTGCGCACCAATATATGCTTTAGCGATGTTTTGTGATACATAAATAGTTAAATCTTCTTTTCCGTAAACTCCACTTGGGATAGCATCTACGATTTTTTGAAGCTCAGCGATTACGTTTGCAGTTGTAACAGTAGTACCTACTACATCAACAACAGTTGCATCAGCAGCTAATAGAGTTTCAAAGCCATCAAATGATCCCTCTCCTGCACTACCACTCCAAATAGAAGTTTCAGTTGCTTTAGCAACCTCAGCAGCTACACGTGCGATAACGAAGTCAGAGAACAATGGTGGTAATTCATCAAAAGCACTAAAGCCCATTTGAGCAGCTTCCCAATCAGAGTGCAATTCTTTCTTACAGATTTGTAAGTTTACTTGCAATTCAGTTGGTGTAAGCACTTTCTCAGTAAGAGTTAGTGTAGATGTAGATGAATCAAAGTCACAATCAGCAGAGCGTACAAGACTTCCGAACGCACCTACTTTCATAGCAGCTTTGTACTTAACATTAGGTAGAATTGTTACCCCACCTTTGTCAAGTGTGTCAGCACTTAATAGAGCAGCTCCGAGATATTTACCTGCAAATTCCCCTGCATAGCTACTTCCTGTAATAGTTGGATTTGGCATTTTTTAGATTTTAATTATTAATAATTTTATTCATTACTTTGTCAAAAGTACTTTGCTTTCTGTTTTGCGAATACTTTAGATTTACTTTTTGTTTTGGCTCAGGGTTATGAGTGATAGGTTCAGATGCAGGTGTTTCGGATAGTTCCTCTTTCACTTGTTCCTCTACTTCGCTCATTTCCTCTTTCTTGTCAATCATTGCTTTAATTTCCTCGAGCATTGATTTAACTTCTGCTAACTCTTCTTTAGTTGCATATTCAGCTTCCACTTCTTCGATTTCCTCAGTTGCTTCAACTTCTTCTTCTTCCTCTTTAGCTTCTTCTGATTTGATTTCGCCAATAAGCCCCTCTTCACTAACAACAAGGAGTTGACCATCTTCCATCAGGTACTCCCCAACAGGTACAGCCACTCTCTCGTCATCAGATACAATAAAGACCTCATTGCCTGATTCAAACGCTTCCGCTTCAAGGACAGTACCATTATCAAGTTTAGCCTGTGCTAACTCAACCTCTTGGGTTTGCTCAATATCATTTACGATATCAGCAGTATCTTCTCCAAGATAGGTTTTGATTTTACTTAGAATTTCTGTCGCTTTCATAACTATATAACGTATTTAAAATTTAATTTGTATTTTGGTTGTGTTTAATAACTACCTATGGTTCTTTTTTTAGTATCCATTATTGCGCCTTTATCTCTTCCTACTTTACGCATAAGCTCAGTAAAATCTTTATCTTCAACACCAAGCTCTCTTAATTGAGAAAATATCTTTTTACCTCTGTCCTCAATGCTTTTGTATTCTTTAAGCATATCACTCAATCTTTGATTTGCTTTTCTTGCTAAATTAGCTACTTCTGAATACCCTCTTGTTGCTGACTTCCAATCATTTTCTAAATCGTCAATGGCAGCAAGTTCTACCTTTTCAGTAGATAGCTCTTGTTTCTCGATGGAAACTATCTTACTCATTACTTTTTTACTCATTGTTTTTATATTTAAATTTTTAAACTTTACCTATCCCTTGACCCCTTAATGAGCCATCACAACACTTAATAGAATACGTGTTATCCTCGCATAAGCAAGCACGTCTTGAACCCTTTGGGCTTGTTCTTGATGGTGTGATAAATCGTTTAATTTGCTTAATCATTTGCCTTGACCTCTGTATTTTTTCTTATATAGCTTTGAACCTTTAATGCTGCTCATTTTGGTTTTAGCGTGTACACCCTTTCTGCGTACCTTTGGCTTTGTTACTTTTGTGTAGTCTATACGTTTAGCCATCTATCTTTATGCAATTAGGTACTTTTTGTCCGTTTTTCATTTTCATACCATATTGTACAAAACCCTTTGCACATGGCTTTTTAAGATCGTGCTGTTCGCATGGCATATACCATACCTTACCCTCGTATTCGTGTTCGTGGTAAGATTCACAACCAATATCTTTTGCTGCTGCTATTGCTAATTCTTTTGTAGAAAATGCAAGTCTATCGTCTATGATAGCCATCTCGTCATTAATAACCTGAGAAGCTAAATCTAATTCGCCTAATTCTTTTAACTTGCTTTCAGCCCATCGTTTACCTTCTTTACCACCCCATAGAAGATATGAGATAGTACCACACGCTTTAGTGTCGCTTTCGTTGTAGTATTCCTCTGCTCTGCTTAGATAGGAGTACATACGTTTAATAGTTTCTTTTGAGATGGGTTTGCCCTGTGCGAGTTGTTGCGCTCGTATCTTACCTACATCAGTAGCACATTTATTGTTTACTTTCTCGTTAAGCTCGATGCCACGCTTTGCATTATTCTTTACACCACTTGGATAGTCAGTGTAGGATTCTAATTCCTCTTTTTGACCATCTTTGTATCTACCATCTTGTTTAACAACTCTACGGATGTGTTTAAGCATATCTTTTGCTTCATCTTCATCAAAGTCATCAATAGGTTCTTTTGGGCGTTCCATTTTATCAGCGAAGTACCCCTCTATTGAGAAGCCTTTAACTTTTCCGCTTTTTACAAACTGTTCCCATATCTCTTGATTGTTTACCTTTACAGCCCCCATCCAAGTTCCCACAGGTACATTTAGTCCGTACTTTCTTGATTTGTCCTGTACTTCGTCCTCTACTATCCAACTTTCTACAAGTGTTAAACCATTAATACTATGTTGATGTTCTAAAGTCGCTTTGTTTTGATTACCATTTTGTAAGTAAAGCTGTGATGCTTTTTCTACTGTTTCTTTTGAGAAGTAGATGTAGTACTCATCATCGCCATTACGTCTGTAAATAGGTTTATTAGGGATAAGTAATGCACCAAGTAAGATACGTTTCTCGCCTGATACCTCAGCGAGTTTAATCTCCTCGTTCTTTAGTGCGATAAAATCTTCCTCAATCGCAGGGTTTTCTACAACTGATATCGCCTCTATCCCTGTTACTTCCTCGTCTCCTAATATAAGTTCTACGATTCGCATATATATATAACGTATTTAATTTGGTTTTTGTATTTTATCCTATTGATGCACCCTCTACGATGTTTCTATCTAATTCCTGTGCTGTGCTTACATCGTTTGATACTACAAATGCCTTAACAGGTTGTTGTGCTTGTCCACCTATTGCGGATGCTAATTGGTTCGTATCTGATGCACCTACTATATTAAACGCAGGTGGTAAAGGTTCTGATGTAGGTCTCCCCCCTGATGATGTCGGTGCTGTTGTACTACCCCCTGTTGTTGATTTAGGGTCTGTTTTTAATATGTCCTTAACTGACTTAAAACCAATCGCTGCGGTTGCAGCTATATTTGCCAATTTAAGAGCAAATCCGAATGGTGTAGCTGTCTTTGTTGCAAGTTCAGCAGTAATACCTTGATACGTGTTTATAAGTGCTGCTGCCGCTGCTGCTGCCTTTCCTGCCTTTGTGTTTTCTCCTACTGCTTTAGATATATTACCGAGCGTTTGCTTAGCCATATCAAATTTAGCTTGTTGTGTTTCTTTGTCAATTTTTTTCTGTTCGCTCGATGATTCCTCGTTTAGATTGTTTAACTTATTGTTAAAGTCTGTTTGAAGTGCTAAAAGCATTTCATTCTTTTGAGTTTCGTCTGTTATCTCACGCTCAATAAGTTCTTTTTTTGCATCGTAGTCTTGTTGTAACTCTAAGCGTTCTATATCTCGTTCACTCTTACCAATAAGTGCTAACTCGTTTACAAGGTCTTTTTGTTCTCTAAGTAGTGAGTTTGTATTTGTTTGTTGTTCACTTCTAAACCCTGTAATTTGTGCCTCAATACCTGCTTGTTCATTAAGGGCTTCTTGATAAGCTATTTGTAAATCTACATTGTCTTTGTTTTTAGATAACTCTGCTTCTGCTTGTTTTACCCTTGCATCAGCATTAGCCATCATTGTTTTTTCCTGTTCGTCAAGTAGTTTGCCTAAGTCATCATTGGCTTTCATACGTTGCTCGAAACTTAAACTTTCATCGTCTCTGATTTGTCTAAGCTGTTCTGCTTGTCTGTCGTATTTTTCGATTAAACCTTGGTTAGCTGTTTCAGCAAGTCGTGCGGACTTCTCTAATTGTACATTAGCTATTGCTGCGTTGGTAGTTTCTTTGACATAGTTAGATGTAGCTTTAGCAACCTTAGTGATACCCTCGCCTACTTTATCAACTGTGCCATCAACACCTGTTAGAACATCTACAAACTCTTTACTTGCTTCTCTCGCTGTTTCTGCTGCACCTGTAAAATCGCCATCAAAGAATTGTAAAACCGCTTTACCTGCAAGACCTAAAGTATCAAGCAAGGAATTAAAACGCTCAATAATATTATCTTTAATCGCACTTCCTAAGTTTTGAATGGACTGTAATGGATCATCAAACACACTTTTAAAGAACCCTGTAACAGTACCCACATTGTTTACTAAGAAATTTACAAAGTCATTAAAAGCAATAGATACAACCTCAAAAGCTGTATTAAAGAAGTCTGCTGCCTTTTGATTCTGTTGGAATATCTCAGATAGTTTTGCAAATGCTGCAATAGCAAGACCAATACCTGCTGCTTTAAGTGCGTTACCTATCCCCTTGACACCTTTAGAAATTCCTTTAGTAGATTCGCCAACATCATTAAAACCTTTCTCTGTTGATTTTGTAAGGTCTTGAATTTCGCCTTTTACGTCTTGTATTTCCTTTATTGCTTTGTCAGTTTTAGCTTCTAACTCTACTTGGATTTTTTTAGCCATTCCATGTCGGTTTTAAATTGTTTAAATGCTTGTTTAAAATTCTTAGGCAAATAGTTTTGTCCTTTAGCTATACGGATATTCTCCGAGCCATCTTTTACATAGGGTAGTAATTCTAATATGTTCTGTATCATAATTCGTTTAATAGTTCTATGTTTGATTCGCCTGTTGCTAAGTTCGTATCTATACTGTTGATCTTATACCTTTTGCCATTGATGTCAAATCTATCAGCAAGTGTAAAGTTCAAAAGTATTTTAAGGGGTAGGTATGCCTTTACTTTTGTAAGTCTGTTTTTTGTGTCGAATACATTTGTGATATAATTGGTGTGGTAATTTTGAAACAACGTGCCTGTAAACGCACTATCCCCTGTGTATTCGTTTTTCTCTAACTTAAAATTAATATTAGCAGTAGATGTACCTGAGCTAAAAGAAACGCTGTTAGATGGCATATTTACACTTCCTGAAATTGATGAGTGTGTACCATACGTGCCATCAGGGTTAACAAAGTCTATAAAGCTAATAACCTCACTTGGGTTTGTATATACAGGATAAAACAATAATGGTTTACCTATATAGCTCTCTCTGTTGTCATCTACACTATAACCCCATTGAATATCTGTTTGTACTTCATTATCTAAATCTATTAGCCTTTCGTACTTAGGGTGTCCAAATGGTGCTATAACACTATAAAGAGAACCATCAACTACATTCCCATCATCGTCTGTTTTGGTGTAATTTGTCTTACCCCACTCTTGATTAAATAGTTGGTTGTGTGTTGCTGCTAAAAATGTCTTTGTATCTTCATAACCAAATGATACTTCCCTATATGGTAGTGATGTATTTACTTGACTACTCTTAACATCTACAAACTCACTTATATCGTATGCTGTGCTTATTGATTTTTTGTTTGTATAGAAGTTGTCTAAGGTGTCTATATATATCGTGCCTCCATCCTCTACAAATGCTACAAGGTTAAACATCTTAAATATACCTGTAAGAAAGTCAATTACTTTAATCTCAGGTATTTGTTCACTTATTACAAACTCAAAGTTAGCAGGTGCAATATAACTACCTGTTGAGTGTGTTGTTGTTACTGTGCCTGATGGTGTAGAATATTGAGTAGTCCACTTTACATCAGTAAAACTAAAGGATGATGTGTAAGTTATTGTAACTGTATAAGAAGCAAAATTGACCATCTCAGAGGATATGTCTATATTTTTACTTGTTGATGTTATGTTACTTTCTGAATAAACCTCTGTACTGCCTCTTGATATAGATATATCGTAAGGGTTTGACGAAGCCCTTGTAAGTAGTAAGCTTAAAATAGTTGGGCTATCTGATGATATTAATTGTAAGCTTGATGTGGTTGTCATCCTACTTACAGGCGATGCACTCGATGGTGTTGTAGTTCCAAACCCAACAGTCCAACCATCTATAAGGTTTACAAATTGATCTGTTTGCCCTCCACTTGATACAATGCCCTTTTTTCTATGTAACCACATAAACAAATCGTAATAAGAATCGTTTGATGTGTTAAAAAAGTCTGTGCTAAAGGTTATGCCATACCTATCTTCAATAGCCTCTATGATCTTGTGTATTCTTAATGCATATTTTAACTCGTTCCATGCAAGACCATGATTGTGTGAACCACCACCTGTATGGTTGAATAAATTACCTGTGTTAGGTGTGTTATCCCCACTATCGTAAAAAAGTCTTTTAGTGTGTGTAATAATAGGCACTACCACATCGTTTGTAGATGGGTTGCGTTGTAACGCAGTTTCTATACTTGATGGCGAAAACGTCTCGTTAAGTGTGTTTAACTCCGTTAATGCGTTTAACTTATCTTCTCCTAACAGGTCTTTTAATGTTACTGTGTTACCAAAGAAAGTAATGCGATACGATTTAGGCTTTCTGTTTTGTAGATCAACACCCTCTAATTTTATCTTCCCCTTTTTGAATGGTAGATAGTTTAGTTCAAGTGTAGCATCTTTCTTTGTTCTCGCGTCAAAGCCCCCTATAATGTCAAAGTTGTAATAGTGCTTAAATATCTTGTTATTAGTTTTTGAAGCAGGTAGGGTAAAGGTTTTAGTAAACTCTGTAAATATCTTAGCTACGTCCTTTACGTTCTTAATAGATTGCGTAATGTTTACGCTCTCATCTTTGAACATATCAACCCTTTGCCCCTCTATGTATAACTGTATGCTTTGCACTATCTTATGTTATTTATTTTATCAAAAGCGTGTTCAAAATCTACTGTGTAGTTTGCGAGTTTATCGTTTACACTTGTCTTGTATGTAATGGACTTGGTTTGTGGTATTACAGGAATTACTCGTTCCTCTGTGTCTGTTATCTCTGTGTGCCACACTTGTTCACTTAACAATAGTTCCTCTAACACAGCGTTGTGATCGTCATTGACGTACCCTGTGTTCATTGTAATCCTATCCTTACCTTGTGCTAAGAATGATTGTTGTTGGTGTTTATATGTTTTATAGCTTAGTGTAGATTGGTCAAATATAGATGCCTTAAACTGCTCAGATGTTACGTTGGTAGATTCTACTGATTTTTTAAAGAACCATAGGTCTTGTAATGCACCATACTTATTTACGAATGTAACTTTATAAGGTTCGTACTTACACTCATAAATAGTATTGATTTTAACAACCTCTACACCCGCATCTGTGTTAATTATAACCTCATCTACTTCGCCTATATTATAACTCCTTAAAAACAAGTCTAAGCAATCGCTATCCTCTAATGTACCCCCATCGTTTACAACTCGTTCCCTGTATGTATCGTTATCATCTAAACCACTTACTGTAATGTAGTCTATTTGCCCATTTGTGTTTGTAGAGCTACTTACTGTTTGGGTGCGCTTCTCTTCCCCTTTGTATAAGAATGTAACTGAGTTAGTGTCCTCTGTAAATACAGGGATTCGTACATTATCGTAGTTTAGTCTGAATATAGTGTTGTTTGATAGTAACAACCCTCTTGATAGTTCGGGGTTTGTACCCTCATGGAAATAGCCATAACCATCAAACGCTATATAGTCTGTATTGCTCGTTCCTACGCTCGAACCCCCACCATCAGCAGCATTGTACATAGTTATATCAGATTCTACCCATACTGTTTGACTGTCATACTCCCCATCAAACTCGATGTCTATATAGTCCCTTACAAGTTCGCTAACCTCAAACACAACATAGTTATTGTTATCTATTTCGTTTTTTGTGATTGTGTATTGTGCAGATGCAGGTTTGTTAGTTGTAAATACACCTGTGTAGATATATAGTTGCATTGTAGCACTTACTAAACTGCCATTGGTTGGTTTAATGTAAAAGGGGCTTCGTACGTTTATCTTTGTAGCCATTAGTCTGTTATTAAGTTTTCTAAGTCAATAGCAAATTGCTCTTGTAATTCAGTTGGTAGGTCTTTAAATCCTTTCTCAAAAGGTTTGGTAAAAAATAGCGATGGCTTAATACCATAGTTCTTTACGATTGTAGCAAGTGCAAACCCTGTTTGTTTGAAACTTAAAAATCTGCCTTTCTTATCTCTAAATTGTATTCTCTTTGTAGCAGCCCACTTACCAAACGTGCCTGTTTTACTTTCCATACCAACAAGGTTAGACGATTGCTTATAGCTAAACCCACTTAAAGACTTACCACCTTTAACACCTTTAACACCACGATCTTGAAACATACCATAATCTTCCATCTCAAAGTAAAGGCGAAAACCTGTACTTACTTGTTCCATCGTGTAGCCTAAAGAATCGTACAATGTTTTATCTACGTTCTTTTTACCTTTAGTAAGGTTTGTTCGTGACTGTTGCACTACATACTTACCAAAAGCCCTTAACGCAGCTTGTGTTTCTTTTAGTTGCATACGTTTATATCGTTTTCAATAAGCACATCAAATGTACATGCCCAACCTGCTACTTGATTCTCAAACCTATCATAAAAAGGTTCACAGGATGGATCGCCATCTAATTGATATTTATTTTGGTATAACGTGCCTATTCTAAGCGTTTGTATTACTTTGTTAATAACTGCAAGTTGTGTGTTAAGTACATCCTGTTCGTTGTCGTTATCCCTAAAGACATCTACAACTTCGTCTTTACTTTGATCTACTACGTCCATTGTAAGTACGCTCATGCTAAATCGTAACACCTGTTCCTCTATTGTTACATTGTTAATAACAAGGTGTGCTAAAGGGAATATAGTTTGTTTGTTTAGGTCTATGTCTGTTATATCCCCTGTGGTAACTGTATTGATGTTGTCATCGTTTAACAGTTGGTCTTTAATTGTGTTGGTTATTTGATAAAACCCTCTTACACCTTGATTAGCCATTGAATTTACTTTTTATTTGTCGTGCCTCTAAGTCTGCTTTGTCTTTCATAAAACTTAATGCGTATAAACATTGATGTACGTTTAGTTTAGTGATATCTTCAAATCGTCCAATATCTCCCTGAGCGAGTGCGTAAAGTGATTGATACCACCCCCATTTTCTTCCGAAATTAGATGCTGAGCTAAGCCCATCTCCTCCTCCGTTAAATAGTTCAACATAGCTTTCGATAAGTCCATCCCTAAATTGTAAAAAAAAACAATAGAACCTAAGACAGCACTCATAGGCATATCTTTTAATCTCTCTGCTATATCTACATCATAATCTTGTATGTTGTACTTATCCCCATATTGATTAACCACAGGTCTATATAAAACATTCATTGCTCTATGCATATTTTCCCAATCCCCTATAAACGTATCCAAGTCGATGTACTCCCCAAAAGACATATCGTCTAACTTAGGAATAAACCCGTACTGTGTACCTTTCATTTTAAAGTTGTGTACAAGTTTTGGTTTATCGTTTAGCATCTCAGTTAATATCTGCACTATGCTATTAATGTCAGTAGCCCTCATAAGTAGAACGTGATCCCCACGTATACCACAGAAGATTTCTATCATCTTGACTGCTAAAAACTTCTCGTCATCATTGTTCTCTTGTATCTTTAGATACCTTTGGTATTGGTCTAAAGTAACCTCATTAAGCGATTCGGGGATTTCGATATCTACTTTCATACTTATATAACGTAAAAAAATTAAATTTTAGCGGATTGCATACTGTCCTCTATTAGGGTTTTGTAGTTGATAACCTACTGCATATCTTATAGCATCAATAAGGTGGTTATACGCATCTATGGGTGTGTTAGACTTACGCTCTAACCATCTGTAATTATTCAGCTCTTTAATTAGGTTTGTACTATCAGGGCTTACAACAAGGTCATAGTCTTGCAATAGAGATATCCCATAGTTCACACTACCCTGTCCTTTTATTGATGGCTTTACACTACATCCTTTTGCTTTGAGTTCGTGTATAAGTCTTGGCTCTGCACTATCAACTACTATAAGACCACTTACAGCGTGTTTAAGATTAAGTTGTGCTATCTGTGATGTAGTTAGTCGTGGTAGGTAAAAACACTCTCTTAGATAGATTATTTTATTATCTGTGTCTATGTTCGTTTCTATGAGCGTTGAGGGATCAGCAGCAAATCCTATGTCTTGCCCCCATACACTTACACCTCTTTTCTTAAACTCGCCAATAGTCCAATTATCAAATATAACACCCTCAGCTTTACTCATCCACGCACCCAACATTTGTTGTTTGTACTTTTCAGGTCTGCGCTGTTTCATTTGTTCTATCTGCTCTATGTAGCTTTGTGATAGGTTCTTTAGGTTATCTAAGTAAGTAGTGTGTATGTATGTGGTG
>Ga0181411_1000350_pt1 | contig 16533 bp, 23 predicted proteins | sample 34SPOviralmetaG_FD_130114 | JGI IMG/M metagenome (GOLD analysis project Ga0181411, IMG submission 130114) | Marine viral communities from the oligotrophic San Pedro Time Series (SPOT) site, San Pedro Channel, CA, USA - 34 SPOT_SRF_2012-07-09 | ecosystem: Environmental > Aquatic > Marine > Strait...
AATAATACTGAATCATAAGAAGCACTAGAAATGTCCCATGCTGTACTTAATGTATACTGGGCTGTATTATCCTCAGAACCATAATCGGATCCACAAATATACATCTTAGTTCCATCTGGTTTAAAGATAATACCATTAGGATAATCATTTCTACTAGTATCAAAGGTTCTAGTAAAACTTGCTGTAGAAACATCAAATCCTGTACTTAATGTCCACTGATGCACATTACTATCCCCATAAGTAACAACATACATTTCAGTGCCGTCCGTTTTAAAATCTAGTCCTCTAGGATTTGTAGTTTTACCTGAAATATCATAACTATCTACAAATGTATATGTAGCTAAATCATAAGCTGTTGAAAGGGTAAACTCATTAACATCATCTCCATCATTACCCATAGCAAAAAACTTTGTGCCATCGGCATTAAAGCGAATACCTTGAACATAACTTTCTCTACCACTTATAATTGCATTTACTTGAGTATTACTATATTCACTACCATAAGTAGTACCTGAAGCTCCAATAATTTCAGTAACATCAAAAAGATTTTTTAATGTAAAGTGATAAAGACCACCTCCGTTATTATATGCAAAAATTATTTTTTTACCTGCTATTGAAGTAGCTTGAGATACTGTGCCGTCACTATTAATATTGCAAGCTTTGCCATTAGCTATTGAGCCACTTGCTACAGCAGTAAAAACTCCACCAAGAACATTATTTTTTGAACCTAAAACTGCCATATTCTTCTCCTATATCTCAAACCAGCCGATAGTGCTATTTACATAGACTAATTGGGTTGAATTATCTTGTGCTAGTGTAAAATCTTGAGCTAGTGATTTTATATTACTGCTATTACGAGCCACTGTTACTGTAGCTGCTCCTGCATTTGAAATAACTACTGTGTCATTTGCTGAAGGGCTACTAGGCAATGTAATAGTAAAGGGGGTACTTGCATGAATACAAAGTAATTGATCTCCTGCAGAAGCTGTGAAATTTGAAGTTTTCTGCGCCCATGCAGTATATGCCCCAGATACTGTAGCGAAACTGAGGGTTCCTGATCCATCTGTAACCATTGCCTGTCCAGACGATCCCGTAGAATTTGGCAGAACTAGGGTTATATCTGCTGTGCTTTCTGGACCTTTTAACGTAACAGCGTTAGTGCCGTTATCAGTGTCTTCTTTAAATAAGATACTTCCAGCAGAGCTAGAACTTCCTGTTAATACAGGTGCAGTAAGACTTTTATTAGTTAAAGTATCTGTTGTTGCTTTTCCAACTAAAGTATCTGTTGACGACGGAAGAGTTAAAGTAATGTTTCCTGAATAGTTAGCATGCGCGGCACTCTGGAGCCTTGCATAGTGGAGGTTGCTACTCTCACAATAGAAATCGACATACGATTGACTTCCACCATTTTTGATCGAAATACCGCCTTGGGCAATATATACGCCATTTGTCGAACCACCACCAATACTAGCAGAGGTTGTTGCAACTAAATTAGCATAATTAACAGACCCGCCACCTCCTGTTCCTACTTGACCTTGAACATAAGCCTTAATAGACTGCTGTGAAGCTAAAGACGTTGAGCTATCAGAAGCCATGTCGTCTTCATCTAAAAATGAAGTAACACCGTCCAAGATGTTTAGCTCAGCAGTTGTAGACGTAACTCCGTCCATGATGTTAAGTTCTGCTGTTGTTGCTGTAACACCGTCTATAATATTAAGTTCAGCAGCCGTAGCAGTTACACCGTCAAGGATGTTAAGCTCTGCAGTAGTTGAAGTTACTCCGTCCAGTATGTTTAGTTCTGCTGCCGTGGACGTAACACCGTCTAATATGTTTAATTCTGCTGCTGTAGAAGTTACAGCTACACCTGCAATAGATAAAGCTGACGGGTTAGATCCTATTTCAACTACAGCACCACCAGAAGTTTCGCTGTAAAGTCTTTTATTTGTCAGGTCTAGTGCTGGCTCTCCTTGAACTAGATCACTAGCTGCTGGCGCACCTGAACCATTTTTTAACTTGATTGTAGTAGCCATGAACTAGAAGTCCTAAAAAAAAGAAAAAAGAAAAAAAGAAAGAGGGGCCGTAAGACCCCCCTTGAGTTCGTTACTCAGCAATAGCGAGAACGAAACCAGCTTCAGGACGATAAACCTGAACACCGTATAGGCAGTCAGCCGTATACAAAGTAGACAGATATTCCTGTTTGTACTGGGTTTGAGAGCGTACTGAGAGTTGTTCTGCAAGAACAATAGCTTCCTTTTGGAAAAGCAAAGCGGCTCTAGTATCAATAGATGATGCAGTATTATCTCCTGCTGCCTCAATAGTAGCGCAGTTAGCAGAAACATAAACATCTACACCGTAAAGATTACCGATAAGACCTGATTGTACAGCCTGACCTGTTACAAAGTCAGAAGATACATAGCGGTCAATACCCATAATTGTCTTACGTACAGAAGGAGGAATGACAAGTACACGTTCTTCCATAGGAACATTATTGTCGTCCATCTTCTGTATCATGTCACGGAAGAAAACATCACTAAAGATGTCAGCAGCAACAGCAGTATCATCTGTATACTGTGTCGTTGTTCCACCGTCGTTAAAGAAACAACCTGTGTGTTGGTAGTCAGTAGGAGCTACAGTGCCTGTGTGGACAACTGCACCACCGTTACCAAAACCAGTACCACAAGAATGAAGGTCAGTGTCGATACGTGTAGCAAGAGCGTAACCTGCGTCTTCTGTGTAGAACTGACGTAAGCTACTAAGGGCTTGCACTTCTACAATGTCCTCAATAAGTCTTGAGTACTCAAAGTGCCTGTTAATATCTATAGTCAACTCGCCTTCAGTGTTTGCTATAATAGTAACCGCTGTGTCAGCAGCTTTAGCAGCAGCATCCCCACGAGTAGGACTAGGTATGTGAAGTTTATCTCCTTTCTTGCCATTCATTGTAATCTTTTTGACAAGAGGAGCCATCTTTAAATTTTTCTGGTACGCAGCAATAATTTCGTCCGACCAAATTTCAGGTATAAAAGTTGCTGCTTCAGTTTTGGCAGTATTACCACCAGCACCGGGATATGTTGCAGTAGCCATTAGTTAATCTCCATTGATTATTTGACTCGACCCTCCGCATAAGCACTCAGTATTTCTTCTGATAAAGCTTGGTAACGTTCTGGGTCAGTTTTCATTAGTTTAATAATGTCGGCCCTACGGTAAACTTTTCTACGGGGTGTTTCAGAACTACCCTGTGCATTGCCTGTGTTAGCTGCTTTTAATTGCTGTTTTCTTGCCTGTTTTTCAACTTGGACAGTTTGTTCTGCCACTGTCTTACGTTCTTTCCAAAGAGAAAATAACTCGTCAGCAGCTTCAGCATTAAAATTTTGGTCAGCTTGTACAAACAACTCAGTCCTAATCTTAGAAGCTTTTATCCACTCTGCAAACTTAGCGTCTTGTAAGATGCTCTGCATATCTGGATGTTTATTATTCAGTGTAGCCAGTGATGCTTGTTTCCTGTATTCACTGGTATACTGCTGTGCTTCTTTAATTTTAGGATGATTCTCAATAGCACGATTAACGGCTTCTTGAGGGTTCGTAAAATAGTCTATCTCACTTTCAGGCTCAACGACTTGTTGTTGAGGTGCTGTTTGTTGTTGTTGTGTTTGATTAGAAATATAATCATCAACAACTTTACGAAGCTCTCCTACTTCAGACGACTGACGACCTAAAAGTTTTTCAGCTTCTTGGTGCATCTGTACAATTTCTTCCAAGGACTTACCTTGGTACTTATCTGGCAGCGTAGGTTCTTCTTGAGGTTTGTCAGCTTCTAGCTCTAAGTCTAACTGCTGTACCTCTTCTGCTTCATCTTCTACAGTGTCTGCTTTTTCCTCTTCAGGAGGCAAATCAACAATAGTTGCTCTTGACATAATTAAACTCCGTAGTTCTCACCATTATGGAGATTTTGATTTTCTTCTACCTGCTTGTTCATGCTCTTTTAACCATCTTAAATGTCTACCGGGAAAGTCACCGCTAGACCCATCTAGTATAAAAGCAGGGGCAGATACCGTTTTTGTAGCCATTGCACCACAACCGCACCTACTGGTTATGGTATCACTAGATACAAATTCTTCAAATCTGTGTCCTTTAGGACAACAAAAATCATAAACTCTAATCATCTTTCTGTTCTTCTTCTTCGGCTTGCTGTCTAGCTGCTTCTATAGTTCCTTCTATATTTATTACAGCATTAAAGGCAGCAATTTGTCCTTTACGGAAGAACAACTCTTCTAAGTCTTTTATTGCTTGAACATTAGAAATGTTCTTTATATTGTTTGAAAGCTCATCTAAGAGTTGTTTGAAACCTTTATGGTTAAATAATTCATTATAGTTATTGAAGTAGGTTTCAAGCTCTGGTGTCATAGTTTTCCTTAAGTTATACTTAATTATAGTATAGCATATTTTTAAACAAAAGTCAAGCAGTATTTCTCGTTGTTCTTGTTCTCCTTCTTCCAGAAGCTGTAACAGCGTGTTTAATCTGCTTTTTCCCTGTCTTTCTACGAGCAGAAGATTTCTTTTCAGCCTCAGTCATTTTAGCTGCAACAGCTTTAGGACGACACGAAGGATAAGGACGTGTACTGTTTTTTGCTTTACGACGACCACAAGGTTTTCCTGTTTTAATGTCTACCCATTGTTCTTTGAACCACTTAGTAAGTCCTGTGTCAGTGGGTTTCTTATTTTTTTTAGCGACGGGTTTCTGTCTACGCATACTTACCACCACGTTTTTTGTATTCCTTTACTAACCAAGCAGAAGCATAAGCAGAAGGCCAAACATCAAACTTACGTTTAGCCTGTGTTTTAACACGAGAATACAAAGCCTTGTCTTTTGGTACTGGGCTTTTTGTTTTGGTTTTTGCCATTAGGAATATCTACCCATTCTCCTTGTTGTTTTTGTTCGGCTTGCGGTTGTTTGTTTCTTGTTCTTTGTTTTCTTTTTCTTCTTAGCTCCACCACTGGAGTTACTGCTGTAATTGCCACCATAAGCCATTGCTTTCTCCTTAGCTTTTTTAGAAAGTTCGTTTAAATGAAAGAGTTTGACAGAAGTTTTACCGTGGGTTTTGCCCGTATGTACTTCACCGTTGGGCATCCTGTGAGTATTTCCTCTGTGCAAAGTACCATCACTTTTGTAATGGTTCACACCTGTAGACAAAGATCACCTCCTTACCATTTTTTGCAAGACCAGTATCTTGCAGTTAGTTTATTAGGTGGATCAGTGTCGCATTTATGACGTGCTCTAAACGACTTACGCCTTTTAGGTTGATCTTTCTTTATCGTCATATTAGCGTCACCAAAACGGATAGTCTTAGTTTTGTCACCTACTTTAGCAACAACTACAAATTTTTTAGTTGGGTGGCTAGGTGTTCTCTTTGGTTTATTGTACCCACTAACACCAGCCCTAATTAACTTTGGATCTCTACGATTAGACATATTATTTTTTAACTGTCTTGGGTTTCGGTTTGGTTTTGACCTGCGGCTGAGTTAGCTCCTGTAGTTTCTGTTCCAGTTCCTGCAAGAGTTTCCATTTCGGTTTGAAGTGGTTGTCTATCTGGTTCAACAGGAGTTTCAACTCTTGGTCTGTTATCATTTTGTTTACCTTCTATCGCTTGTTTTTTAAGGAGGGCATCAGCAACTTTCATACGTCGCTCAAACTCTTTATCTTCAGCGTCACCTTCTCTTAGGTTTCTAGTAACTGCGTTAATACGATCAATCTCTAACTCTGTAGGTATTGAGTTTGCTTCCACAGCAATCTTAATAGCCCTTGCAGAAGACTCCTTAGCTTGTGCAGTAAGAGCTTCTGTTTGTGACTGTTGGAACTGAAGCTGCGCTTGTTGTGCTACTTGGGCTGCTTGTGCTGCCTGTGGATTTGGTTGCATTGCTTGTTGCATAGCAGCCAGTAGTTCCTCACGGTTAGATAAGTTCATGTTGTCTATAATAGACTGTACTAGGGTGCTGTACAACGGAGAGTCTTGTTTCATCGTCTGTAACAACTGAACAAGCTGAGTTACTTCGTACTCTCTAGCAATAATACCTAATGTGCTGCTGGCGTTGAACTTGTAGTCAGCCACAGGATAATTCTCAGGGTCAAACTGCATGTACCGATAAGCTGCTTTTTTAACAAACGGTATTAAGAAAGACTGCTGAAAGTTAATCAAAGTTCTTTTGTGTCGTTTAATTAACGCACCTAAAGACATTGAAATACCAGCAGCCGTGGCTTTACCGTTGACTGAACCTGCTAAACCTGCTGAGTCTACTGCTCCTGTTGCTTGTTGAACCATCTCCTGTAAAGCAGCAGCTTGTGTGAAAGTAATCTGGTTGACTTGTCCAAAATTAAAAGGCTGTAAGACTTCACGAGGATCACCACTGGTCAGGATTATTTTACCCGGACGTATTTCTGGTTTAGCACCTCTTGGTAGTCTTGTTGCATCAATAGCCATCATAGGATGGATAGTTAAACTAAGAGCGTCAATCCTAGCCCTGAGTTCTGTGTCAAGTGCTTTTTGAGAATTATAGCCTTTCTCACAGACACCACGACCCCAGAATCTTCCGGGTACTACGTCCCACGGAAAAGCAATAACAGGTCTGTCCTGCATCATGTAAGGGTTTTCTTCTGCTTTAAGTAACACACCACCATTGGCAATAACTATGACAGCCTCGACGTACCTTGATTCTGCTGTCTCTTCTTCGGTTGTTTCTTCTTCGTCGTCATCATCATCGTCACCACTAAAAGTTTTTTCTAGCAAGTCTTTAGGAACAAGACCATAGTATTTCGTTAGTCTTACTTTGTTGTCGTGGTAGATAGTTAAGTCTTGGTCAGGCTCTAAGTCGGTGTCCGGTGCCGCTGCTCCTATGTTAACATTACGGTAAACACCTTGCTCCTGTAACAACTCTACTTGATGTAAGCTGACAAACTCGTCAACTGCAACACCCATAGAATCTTCAACTGAGGTTGCTACAGGATCTATCAGGAAGTTCTGAGGCATCACAGGCTTAAGTTTTACTTTTACTCTTTCCTGTACGTTAACACCTACTGCCTGTAAGTCACCACCCATGATAGGCTGTACAGCAGGCGACATCTCTTTCATTTCTTCAATAACAACTTCAGCAACACCTGTACCAAACACAGCAGCATTGATAAGACATTCTGCAACTGATTTACGTACTTTACAGTCTTCAAAGTCTTCCGTTAGTTTATTTCTTAAAAACATAACGTCTTGCTTATCAGTGTCTCCTAAATTATCAGACACGTCAAACCACTTACCACGTCCAAAGGTTGCTTCTTCTAGTTCAGCAACATTAGACTCAACTGCTTGTTGTAACGCTGGAGAAACAATCCTAGAGCGTTCTGAGGCTCTTTCGCTGTCTGCTGGATCCCAGATACCTCTCCACAGTCTGTAGTACTCATCAAACCTGTAGGAGTAATTAGACTCGTAGTGGTCACGCCAGTCGTCGCATTTAGTGATTACCCAGTCTTCAATAGACTCTTCTATCATCAACGGGTCTGCTTCGTATAAGTCACTCATAATTTAATATCCTGATACCACGTCAAGTATTTCATGGTTGTCAATTTCGTAGTCGTAGTCATACGCTACGTTTGCAAGTTGATCTATGTAAGCCAAAGCATCAACCAAGTCGTCATGTGTTAATGGATCAGGGAACTGAAACAACTGATCTAAAAACCTAGCGTTCCATTCCCCTTTATCTAAAGTTACGTATCCGTTTTCAAAGCGTCCCTGTAATGCCCACATAATCCTGTCAGTCTTTTTCTTGTTACCGTGGGTTAATTCCTCAACTCTAAAGAAAGTTCCGTACCGCTTCTGTAGGTCCGTTAGAGGAGACATTACAGCTTGCTTGGCAATCCCTTTTTCAATTCCCACACTGACTGGTCTGTAATCTCTAACTGCCTGAAATATTTTGGCTGCTGTCTCGTCAAGGCTCCATCTCCCGTGAATAATATTGACAACGTACCAACCATCAGGACTAACCTTGACCACCGCAATCGCTGTTTCATCCAGCTTTGTATTCTTAGTTCTTTTCTTGTTGACTTCTTCAAATCCAGCCAAATCAACAGCAATGTAGTAATCTCCTCCTTCTGGTTCGTGTTCTGAAAAATTTACCCAGTCTTCTTTGAACATTTCAGAACCACGAGCTTCAAAGGAAGCCATAAATTCTTGACGGAAAGCGTAGCTGGACATGGACTTTTTAGCGATGTTTATTTCTTCAGGGTCTAACAAAGGATTGTCGTAAGAAGTAAAATGCCAAGTCTTGTACGTTTCGTCGCTGTCTAGTTCTCCGTATTTGTAAAGTTCATAGAAGTGGTTCCTACCCATTGGTGTGCCTATAAACATTGCACAACCTTTTTGGTCAGTCAGTGCTGGCCTTAGTATCTGCTCAAACACGTCAGGCTTCATGTCTGCGTATTCGTCCAACACAAGAAACTTAAGACTTACTCCCCGCATTGTTTCTGGTCTGTCAGCACCCTTAAGACTAATTGTGGCTCCGTTCACCAGTTTTATCTGTAGGTTGTTGATGTGACTACCTGCGATTACTGGGTGCCCTAGTTCCAACAAGGTCTGCCACATGATGTCTCTGGCCTGACCTTGTGTTGGTGCTACGTAAAACACATGACCTTTGTTTGCCTGTAGTGCATTAACAATAAGCATCCAAGCAGCCAAACGAGACTTACCTGTTCGTCTACCAGCAGCAACAATCTTAAACCGTGTTGGGTCTTCCCAGACCTCTTGTTGCCACGGGAGTAACTTTATGTTTAATTCTGTTTCAGACACCTTTGTTTAGTACAGCCACATCACAGGAGCTATAGTTTCTCTTGTGTCTACGTGTACAAAGTCTTTGGCTACACCAATACCTTTGAAGCCTAGTTTTGTTGCTTCTTGTACCACACAGTAGCGTTGGTTAGCGTTCTTTACTACGATGTCTGCTGCTATACCTTGAGCATGTGTTCCGGGTACTTTCTTAGAAGCTTCTATCGGATGTAACGTCGGGTGTCTATAACCTGAAGAAATAACAAAAGTAAAACCACAGGCTAGTCTTAGTGCGTCGAGTTGTTCAAGGAATGTTGGGTCCATACAGTTTTCCCCCGTAACTTGGCAATCAAACTCTAACAAAGAAAAATACTTAAGTTCCACTTACTACTTCTCCTTCAATAATATCAGCTTGATCCATGTCTACAGCATTAACACCTGTGATGTTAATTTGTATTGAACTTCTTCCTGAGTCTTTTACAACCTCTCTCTCAAAAGCACCTACAGGAAGCATACGGTCCATTATAAGCTTCCAAGCGGCTGCTTGATTTTTATGCTCGTTGTCCAGAGCAGCATCAAAGATTGTCTCTAGGACTTTCTTTGATTTCGGTGAGGCCAACATACGAGCTTTATACTCATTGATGATAGCAGCGTCACCCTTTGGTCTACCTACCTTACCCTTGTTTCCGGGCTTAACGGCAGTAACCTCTGATTTACGGGGTCTGCCACGACCTCTTCTTTTGATTTCAGAAGTCATAACACAAATTGTCCCTAAGTATGCCAATAGTATAACATAAGACTACACGAAAGTCAAGCCATTTATTGCCTAATTATAAGGGTTGAAGTTTTACTTGTGAAAACAACAGGTTGCATATGTTTAATTTAGGCTTAGTTTTTTTAATTTTGACCTATTTTGTGTCTAAGAAGCACCCCCCCGATTTTTCATGGCCAAGTGTGGTCCCCGGTATCCAAAAGAAGCCCCCCCTTTGGTCCAAACTCGCGCCCGTGTTTCTTCTTGTGTTTCAGCCGTCGTGTCGCCTTATGTCAAACACAAGCAGCACCAGCGGAGCCGCCAAGGCTAACACGAGCCGCCAAGGTTAACCAATGGCAGCCGCTAAGATTAGCACGAGTAAAACAAAAGATAGGCGCGTGAGGACCAAAGTGGCAACCTTAGAAGCCGTTATAACAAAAGATTTACATATGCCATAACAATATAAAAAAGATTAATGTATGATAATAAAACGCTTGACAACAAAAAACACATCATTAGAATTGCAACCAACACCAACAAACAAAGGCAGCAAAATGTTCACACAAAAAGAAATAAAAAACAGCGACAAACTACAACCAAAGGCGAAACAATGGGCATTAGATAACTTTGATTACCTTTGTAAACCCATAACAACATTATTCAGTCAATCAGTTAAGACTAACAAAGGCCCCGATAAGTATGAGATACCTGTAATGTACTTACAACCTCATAACAAAGTAGGCAAAGAAACGCTTTGTATCGGTGCTAAAAGTGGTGGATGCGCTAAGGATTGTCTAATTTCTTCTGGTCATCTTGGAATGAATGCAGCACAAAAAGCAAGCACGAAAAGGACCATCTTATACTTACTAAAGCCCCAACTATTTGAGCAATTATTATTGCTTGAAATTGACCAGAAAAACTTAGCGGGTCAAATGGCGGGAAAGATTGTTTACTTTCGCCTTAATGGTACATCAGATATTGACTGGTCCCATATCATAAAACAGCGTCCTAATTGTAATTTCTACGATTATACAAAGAATCTGGCAATGGCATCACGTAACAAGTTACCGAATTACGACGTGACTTTTAGCGGTTCGATGTTTAGCAAGCAGAGCAAAGCAGCACTAAAGAAAGCAGTTACACGCAAATTAAAGATTGCCCTAGCATTCAATACCAAACACGCAAAAAAAGATACGCTGATAATCGCTTCCGATAGATTCGCAGACTTTGATAAAGACGACTTGCGACCATTAAACACTTCTGGTACAATAGGATCATTAACACGCAAAGGATCAAACAGCAAGAAACGCCAAGAGCTTAACAAAGTAGCAAAAAGTTTCTTTGTAACCGAGGCAAACATCGACGAACTAAACCAGATCATAGCGAGGGCATAATATGAGAATCAAAAGTAATTACGACGTGCTAACACTAGAAGAAGCTTGGGTTACACCGGAAGAGATAATAGAGCTTGACTTTGAATACTTTATCAACGAAGAAACCAACGGCGAAGAACCCGTGTGGTATGACCCGGAAATCACTGTAGTTTGTAAACGTCGGTTCATTGAACACGACGACGGAACAAGCGAAGTAATCGAACACGAGACAGAGTTACAGGGTTACGAATTCCACTGTAAAATACTGCATAAAATGGAAGTCCTAGCGTTGATGGACTACGAACAACTTCTAAAAGAGGAATGTTAACACAATGAAAACTTATACGGCTTGGGCTGACACAATCGACAAAGGTTTAATCTTGATAGAGTACAAGGCAGAAACACAACTGTACATGCGTTATGGTGGACTTGAGGACGAATACGAGGAGGACGTACACATAACACCTATACGTTACAAAAACCAAGCATACGGACTTTGGCAGCCTCTAAACAACTACAACATTTATTTAATTGACAACTTAGAAGACATCAAGTATGATACCCTCGACTTGCTGTTAGAAGAATCAAGAGAAGCTGCTACAGAAAATAACGAACAACTCACAACTTTACGGGAGAAATAATATGTACCTACTACACGGGAAACAGTACCAAACTTTAGGTGATTTAGTCGAACAACTGGATCTACCACTAGACACCACAGAGGACCAACCAGAGGAGAACTCAAGTAATGAGATGTAGAGCCTGTAACGTAATCTTAGAAGACTATGAAGCAGTCCGTAAGAATTCTCATGGGGACTACTACGATTTATGCACAGTCTGCTTAAGAAGTGGCTATAGTCCTTACTTAGAAGACGACACGGACGACTACATAGTAAATATTTCTAATGACCTCTTGACATTAGAAGAATTTTAGTGTAAAATAAAACTTAAGTAGTACCTAAGAATAACCTTAGAATATACTTTATTATATTATTAATAATAACTTAAAGGTTTATACTTAGGCTTAACTTAGGTTAAACTTTAGGGGTTCATAGGATGACTTTAGAACAAGACCAACAGAAGGAGAAACTTTTGTTTCAACAGAAGACCATAAGGGATCAAGCAAAGTTAATTAAGAAACGCCTAAACGAAGCACAGAAACGACGTAGGCAACAAAGACTAACAATAAGGAGAAAATAAAGTTTACAAAGGGCGACAACCTATGCTATACTAATAGTATACCTAGCAGTATCAGGTATAACGCAGTTTAACCAACGGAGAATTACCTATGGCAGCAACAGAGTACAAAGTAGAAGGAATTGTAAACTTTAGTCACGTCACAGAACATGATGTGTACCAAGGTCAAGACACAGGTGCTTTCACTGTAACAATAACGATGCAGGAGGACATTGCAGCAGACTTAGGAAGCAAAGGTGTAAAGATTAGAGACTACCAAGGAAATAAACAACGTAAGTTTAAGTCTAAGTTTCCAGTGAAAGTCTTTGATTCAGAAGGAGAAGAGTACGAAGGAGAGATACCCTTTAACTCTAAAGTAAGACTTCTTTACTCATTGGGTAATGAACATCCGGTACATGGTGTCAGCACTTACGTAACTAAAATAAAAGTTCTGGAAGAATCTTTGAATACTGAGGAGGACGAAGACTTCCGATATGGCTAACTTTATTCGACATGAGGGGTGTCCGAAGTGTTCTTCTTCGGATGCCCTAGCCATCTACGACGACGGAGGAGCACACTGTTTCTCCGTCAGTTGTAACTACCATTTACGAGGTACTGACGACATGGGAGACACTAAGACATACAAGCCGTTAAACATGGGCGGCACTGTTGCCTCTATACCAGACCGTAGGATATCAGAGTACACGGCTAAAAGGTACGGAGTAACAGTAGAGTACAGCACAACCGGGGAGATCATTAAGCATTACTATCCCTACTACAACCTCGACACTAACGAGGTCACAGCGGCTAAGATACGCGATGTAAGCACCAAAAACTTCTACTGCAATGGTTCACTGGAGAACGTCGGTTTCTTTGGGCAAGCACAGTGTAAGCCTAACAAGTACTTAACGATTACAGAAGGTGAACTAGACGCACTGGCAGTCTTTGAAATGATGGACCGCAAATGGAACGTGGTGTCGCTACGTTCTGGTGCTGCCAATGCAGCCAAAGAAATCAAAGAGCAACTAGAGTGGTTAGAGTCTTCCTTTGAAGCTGTCGTGCTTTGCTTCGACAACGACAAGGCAGGACAAGACGCAGTAGACAAGGTAAAAGACCTGTTCAGCCCTAACAAGCTACGCATAATGAAGCTACCAATGAAGGACGCTTCGGACATGCTCAAGGCTAACAAAGTCAAAGAGTTTGTGGCTGAATGGTGGGCAGCTAAGGTCTACCAACCGGACGGCATCGTCGCAGGTGTAGAGACTTGGGACAAGCTCGTCGAGAAGCGTAAGGTGAAGTCTGTACCTTATCCGTGGGAAGGTCTTAACCACCTCACGAAAGGCCACAGACCTTACGAGTTAGTTACCATCACCAGTGGTTCCGGTATGGGTAAGTCTCAGTTCATACGTGAACTAGAATTTGACCTACTGAAACGGTGTGAAGGTAACATCGGAGTCTTAGCCTTAGAGGAAGACCTCGCTAGGACCACTTTAGGCATTATGTCAATCGCAGCTAACAGACCATTACACTTAGAGGAAGACACTCCTGTAGACGAGCTTAGGCCGTTCTGGGAAGACACATTAGGCACCGGTAGGTACTACTTGTTTGACCATTGGGGTTCTACTTCGGCTGACAATCTGTTAGCCCGTGTCAGGTACATGGTCAAGTCTCTGGACTGTCGTTTTGTGGTCCTAGATCACCTGTCCATCGTGGTTTCCTCACAGGAATCTGGTGACGAGCGTAAAGCTATCGACGAAATAATGACTAAGCTTAGAACGCTCGTGTCAGAGACAGGTATCAGTATGTTTCTTGTGTCTCACCTTAGACGTTCAAATGGTAAAGCACACGAAGACGGAGGACAAGTCAGCATTGGTGAGCTACGTGGCTCTCAGTCAATCGCTCAACTGTCCGACATCGTAGTCGGTATGGAACGTGACCAACAGAACGAGAACGAGGCAACACGCAACACCACTACAGTCCGTGTCCTGAAAAACAGGTACACAGGCGAGACAGGTCCCGCTTGTTGGTTGGCCTACGACAGAAACACAGGTAGAATGTCAGAAGTACCTAATCCACATACAGGAGGTGCAGACTTTTGATTTATCTTGACATAGAAACGGACGGCTTGGACCCTACACAGATTTGGTGTGCTGTAACAAGGGAAAACGGACTCAGTAAGGTACACACTGGTCCAGAAAGCCTCTCAGAAGCTCTCAGAAGCTCTGTAAGCGTGGTTGGACATAACGTAATAGGATACGACTTACCTGTCTTAAAACGCCTCTGGGGGATCTCAGTGGCTTCTGATAGGGTTATTGATACTTTGGTGCTTTCCCGTTTAGCAGACCCCAGTAAGGCTGGAGGACACTCCTTACAAGCTTGGCGTACTGAACTTGGGTTCCCAAAGGGAGACTACCACGACTGGTCCAACCTAAACGACGACATGATAAAGTACTGTAAGCGTGACGTGGAGGTAACGGAAGCAGTACACAAGAGACTAGCTCTTTTGATGTCCTGTTTTACCCCGGAATCAATCGAACTAGAACATCAGGTTCAGTTCATTGTACACCAACAGGAGCTTAACGGTTGGGTCTTGGACAGCACGTTAGCAAGACAACTATGTGCTACTTTTAAGGAGAGGATGAATGATATTGAGGAAGTTCTACAGAAGAAGTTTCCACCTATTGTACATAAAAGAGTGTCTGGAAAGACGGGTAAAAAACTTAAGGACAGAATTGAAGTCTTTAACGTCGGCTCTCGTCAACAAATTGCAAGACGGCTTGGACGACTTGGAGCTACTTTTGAGAAGGTTACGGAAAAAGGTAATCCTATTGTGGACGAGGCGGTTCTCTCGACAATAGACTTACCGGAAGCTAGGTCCATAAGTGAGTACTTGATGCTACAGAAACGGAACGCTCAGGTAAACTCTTGGTTGGAACACGTCAAGGAAGACTCCGGTAGAGTTCATGGACAGGTCATTAGTAATGGTGCTGTTACTGGACGTATGACACACAGAAATCCTAACATGGCTCAGATTCCTTCTAGTAACAGTCCTTACGGTCACGAGTGTCGTTCCTGTTGGACTGTACCTGAAGATAAGAAGCTCGTGGGTTTTGATGCCAGCGGTTTAGAGTTAAGGATGCTGGCTCATTACATGAACGACAAGGAGTTTACTAATGTCTTACTCAAAGAAGATGTACACACCAGAAATCAAGTGGCTGCGGGACTTGAAACAAGACCTCAAGCTAAGACTTTCATCTACGCCTTCTTATACGGAGCCGGAGACTCTAAACTTGGAACCATCGTTGGAGGAAGTGCAAAGGACGGTGCAAAACTTAAAGACAGGTTTCTTAGAAATACACCTTCTCTTAGCACTTTACGAGAGCGAGTTATACGAGCATCTGGAAGAGGTTACATCAAAGGACTTGACGGAAGACGACTTCATGTACGATCAGAACACGCTGCACTGAATACATTATTACAGGCAGCAGGAGCTATCGTAATGAAAAAAGCTTTGGTGATCTTGGATGACTACGCGACTAAGTGGGGCTTAGACTACAAGTTTATCGGCAATGTCCACGATGAAGTACAAACTGAAGTAAGGGCAGAAAACGCAGATAGATTTGGTTGGCTTGCAGTTGAGTGTTTGAAGGCAGCAGGACTTGAGTTTGGTCTTAGGTGTCCTCTTGACGGTGAATACAAAATCGGAACTACGTGGGCTGAAACCCACTAAGGAGAGTAACAATGACAACCAATACACGTTTTAAAGAAGACGGTTCAAGAGTTTATTCTATTGCTGAAGGCACAAACCGTAAGGGCGACATAGCAGAATACTATGCGGTTACTTGGTTGTGGGACAACGGTTACGAAGTTTTTAAGAACGCTGGCTGCTCTGGTCCGGTTGACATGGTTGCAATAAAAGACGGGGAAGTTACCCTTATAGACGTTAAATCAACTTCAATAGACAAAAGACGCAACCCCGCACCTAGAAGATTAAGAGGTGTTAGAACTAAAGAACAAGAAAACATGGGTGTCGTGCTTGTTGCTTTTGATCCCGAAACACGTAAGCTGCATTGGGTGGACCATAAAAAATGAAAACTGTAAATACATTAGTTAATGATATTTACAACCTTGTGTCCACTAAAGAAGTAGCGGAAGACGTAGACATAGAAGCGTGTATCGAGAAGTTTGGTGAGAACGTCAAAGACCTTATGCGTCAACAGTTCACAGAAAAGTACGACGACAGTAGAAAGCTACGTATGTCCAACATAGGACGTAAAGACAGGTTTCTCTGGAATGTGTACAACGACGTAGAAAAAGGAGAGGACATACAGCCTCATACGTACATTAAGTTTATGTACGGACACCTCATCGAAGAGTTACTTTTGTTCCTGACTAAAGCAGCAGGACACACAGTAACCGACGAGCAGAAGCGTTC
>Ga0181411_1000352_pt1 | contig 16498 bp, 24 predicted proteins | sample 34SPOviralmetaG_FD_130114 | JGI IMG/M metagenome (GOLD analysis project Ga0181411, IMG submission 130114) | Marine viral communities from the oligotrophic San Pedro Time Series (SPOT) site, San Pedro Channel, CA, USA - 34 SPOT_SRF_2012-07-09 | ecosystem: Environmental > Aquatic > Marine > Strait...
ACCCCGAAAAAAAGATTATTCAGACGGCACACACAGCAGAGTTGGCTGTTGGCTTTGGACGTAAGGTTAGAAACCTGATCAATCAGGAAGACTTCCAAGGCGTCTTCCCCGGTATATCCCTGTCTTCTGACTCAAAAGCTGCCGGAAGATGGAACACAAACAAGAGAGGTGACTATTTTGCTATTGGTGTTGGTGGTGCAGTTACTGGTAAAGGTGCTGACGTTCTCATTATTGACGACCCCCACTCGGAGCAGGAGGCGGCATTGGGGGCTTACAACCCAGAAGTCTACGACAAGGTATACGAATGGTACACATCGGGACCACGTCAGAGACTACAACCGGGTGGAGCGATCATTGTAGTGATGACAAGATGGTCAGTTAGAGACCTAACAGGCCAGATTATGAAGTCTGCCACGCAAAGAGAGGGTGCGGACGATTGGGAAATCATTGAGTTTCCGGCAATTATGCCTTCTGGCGATCCTTTGTGGCCTGAGTTTTGGCCTCTTGAGCAGCTTGAGTCACTAAGAGCAGAACTACCCTTGTCCAAGTGGTCTGCTCAGTACCAGCAAGACCCGACTTCAGAAGAAGGGGCCTTGATTAAGCGAGAATGGTGGCAGGAATGGGATAAAAGTAGCCCGCCACCGTGTGAAGCAATCATCCAAAGCTGGGACACTGCGTTTTTGAAAACGCAACGAGCTGATTATTCTGCCTGTACCACATGGGGAATCTTCCATCACCCTGATGAAGAGGGAAGAACTGTCCCAAATCTAATATTATTGGACGCATATAAGGAAAAACTTGAATTTCCAGACCTAAAACGTGCCGCGTATGACAAATATTGGGAATATGAGCCAGATCAGATGATTGTGGAGGCCAAAGCCGCTGGTTCTCCGCTTATTTTTGAACTTAGAGCCATGGGAATACCCGTCACGGAGTTTACACCGTCCCGTGGACAGGATAAGATAGCTAGAGCTAACGCAGTAAGTGATCTTTTTGCGTCAGGTGTTATATGGGCACCGCCAACCAGATGGGCGGAAGAAGTTATTGAGGAGTGTGCTGCATTTCCTGCTGGGGAGCATGACGATTTGGTGGATTCTACAACGCAGGCCTTGTTGAGATTCCGTCAGGGGGGATGGATTAGGAGTTCAATGGATGAATGGGAAGACGAACCAAGCTACAGACGGCCTGTTCAATATTACTAAAAAAATTGTTTTAAGATATGTTTTGCATCAGGATGTAGAAAAATACGAAGATATGGGTTGGAAGGTAACCGGTGACCTATCCCACTCCCACCATGGTCAATATTCTGTTATTATGCAAGCACCGGACAAAAAATAGGACTGATACAAAATGGCTGTAGAAAAACAGATGACACCCGCTGATTTCGATATAGAAGAAACGGATGAGGTGGAGATTCAAGTTGTAAACCCTGAAGCAGTTTCTATTGAGGCCGATGGCGAGGAAGTGATTATTGATTTTACTGGCGAGTTCACGGAAGAGCTTAGTGGCCCAGATCATGACGCAAACCTAGCTGAATACATCGAAGATGATGAGCTTGGCGCTTTGGCGTCTGAGCTTGTTGATGATTTTGTGGCAGACCGTCAATCCCGTAAAGACTGGGCCAGATCATATGTCAAAGGCCTTGACCTTTTAGGGATGAAGATTGAAGAGCGTACTCAGCCATGGGCTGGTGCCGCAGGTGTGTTTCACCCAGTTCTGACTGAAGCTGTTGTCCGTTTCCAAGCTCAAGCCATGAGTGAACTTTTTCCTGCGTCTGGTCCTGTACGCACAAAAGTTATGGGCAAAAAAGATCAAGAGAAGCTTGATCAGGCACAGCGTGTTGAAACAGAAATGAATTATCTTCTTACTGAGGAGATGAGTGAGTATCGTGATGAAACAGAGCAGATGCTGTTCCGTCTTCCGCTTGCCGGGTCAGCATTCAAAAAAGTTTATTACGATCCAATCATGGAGCGCCCATGCGCGATGTTCGTTCCTGCTGAAGATTTTGTTGTGTCTTATGGCGCTGCTGATCTTGCTACATGCCCCCGTTATACGCATGTCATGAAAAAAACACCGAATGAAATTGCCGAGCTTCAGTTTAATAACTTCTATCTTGATGTAGAGTTGCCCGCCCCAGAGCCTGACTACTCAGACATTCAGGAAAAGTATGACGAGATTGATGGAGAGACCGCTGTTCTTGAGGACGATGATCGGCACACAATCCTTGAGGTCCACGCTGATCTTCTCATGCCTGAGCCTTTTGATGATCCGGATGGTCTGGCACGTCCGTATGTTGTAACGATTGATAAGTCCAGCTTGACAGTTTTGTCTATACGGAGGAACTGGTATGAAGAAGATATTAAAAAGCGTAAGAGAGCGCACTTTGTTCACTATAGATACCTACCGGGACTTGGGTTTTATGGAACGGGTCTTATTCACCTTATTGGTGGTCTTGCTAAAAGCGCCACCAGTATTCTTAGACAGCTTATTGACGCGGGTACGCTATCCAATCTACCTGCTGGCCTCAAAGCTAGGGGACTTCGTATTAAGGGCGATGATTCGCCTCTCATGCCGGGTGAGTTCAGGGACGTGGACGTGCCGGGGGGTGCAATTAGGGATTCAATTGCATTCCTTCCTTACAAGGAACCATCATCGGTATTGTACCAGCTTCTCGGAAACATCGTGGAAGAGGGGAGACGGATTGGCTCCGTTGCTGATGTACAAGTCGGAAATCTTAACCCACAAGCGCCGGTCGGGACGACCCTAGCTCTGATGGAGCGAAGCATGAAGGTGATGTCTGGTGTTCAGGCACGTCTTCACGCAGCGTTAAAAAATGAACTACGCATTCTGGCAAAAATTGTAAAAGATTATATGCCAGCCGAATATATCTATGACATGGAAGGTGACTTTAGCCGTCAAAGTGACTTTGATGGTCGCGTTGATGTAATCCCTGTATCAGACCCGAATGCGTCTACTATGGCACAGCGTGTTGTACAGTATCAGGCGGCTATGCAGTTAGCTCAGCAAGCTCCTAATTTATACAACATGGGAATGTTACATAGGCAGATGCTAGAGGTCTTGGGGATTAAAGACGCGGATGAGATCATCAAGCTTCCAGACGACATTAAAGCAGCAGACCCAGTTACTGAAAATATGGCTATCCTGAAACAGGAGCCTGTAAAAGCGTTTAAGTATCAGGACCATGAGGCACACATTCAGGTGCATATGGCTGCCATGCAAGATCCAAAGCTTCAAGAGATTGTTGGGCAAAGTCCCTTCGCTGCCGCAATACAGGCAGCTATGGCGGCTCACATTACTGAGCATGTCGCATTCCAGTATCGCAAGGAAATTGAAAAGAATCTTGGTGTGGCAATGCCTGATGAAGAGAAGCCTTTGCCAGAAGATGTCGAGCTTGAGATTTCGCGTCTTGCATCAGAGGCGGCACAAAAGCTACTCCGCAAAGATCAAGCCGAAGTGGCTCAAAAGCAGGCTATGCAACAGCAGCAAGATCCTCTTACTCAAATACAGCAGCGTGAACTGGCCCTGAAAGAGGCTGAGTTTGAGCATAAGAAGCAACTTGATGTAGCCAAATTGCAGGCAGACGTGCAGGCAAAGGAAGCAAATATAGATCTTCAGGAAGACAGACTGAAGTCTGAAGAGAGACGTGAAGGCGCTCGCCTTGGCGTTAAGGTGGCAACTGAAGCTGACCAAGCCCGTAGAGCAGATATGAAAGATGGGATTGATCTTGGTCGTGAAATGGCAAGGGAGATGAGTGATGACGGAAGTAATCAGGGATAAAATAAGGAACTATATGAATGATATCGCTGACCATATGGCCGGTGGCGGATGCCAAAACCATGAAGAGTATCTTCGGCTGGTCGGGAAAGTCGAGGCGCTCGCGCTTGTCGAGCGTGATATCCTCGATTTGGAACAAAGGCTTGAAGAAGCCTGACACTTCCATAACTCAAAATAATGAGTTATATTGTAATTGTGGAGACTTTCAGGGACAACCTGCGAGGTACTGTGAACCTAAATCACTGCAAAAGGAACAGAAATGTATTCTGCTGAAAAAACAGTTGAAGATTCAACTGCAAGGAAAATACCAGAACCATCTGGCTACAAACTCTTAATTAAGCCACTTGAGGTTAAAGAAAAAACAGATTCCGGCATTTACATAACCGATACACTGAAGAACGCGGAGCAAACCGCATCAGTTATTGGGTTTGTAGTGAAGGCTGGGCCAGACGCGTATAAGGACACTCAAAAGTTTCCTAATGGCCCTTACTGTAAAGAAGGTGACTTCGTAATTTTCCGCTCTTATTCCGGCACACGGTTTAAGGTGGATAAACAGGAGTTCCGTCTTATCAATGACGACACCGTTGAGGCTGTTGTCGATGACCCAAGGGGATACACAAGAGCATGAACGAAGTAGCGCAAAAAGAAGTTGCAGAGGAACAGTTTGAAGAAATTGGAGACTCTGGGTTTGAGGTGGACATCATTGATGACACCCCTGAAGAAGACAAACCACGCCGTGCAGAAGATGCTGAGGCGCAAATACCTGAAGACGATGAGATCGCGAGCTATGGCGAAAATGTGCAAAAGCGCATTAAGCAGCTAAAGTTTGAGTTTCATGAAGAGCGCCGCCGAAAAGAAGAGGCTGCAAGGCTTCAAGATGAGGCGGTTGATTATGCTCGCAAGGTTTACGAGGAGAACCAGAAGCTCCGTAAAACCCTCGAAGAGGGTGAAGGTGTTCTGGTACAGCAGGCAAAGGGACGCGTTGAAGCTGAACTTGAACGTGCTAAATCCGCTTATAAGCAGGCCTATGAAGTAGGAGACCCTGATAAGCTGATTGAAGCGCAGGAACAGTTAAACAACCTGCAAAATGAAAAATTTAGAGTTGAGTCTTACAAGCCAAAGCAGCAAGAAGTTCAGGAAGAGCCTGTTCAGTTGCAGCAAAAGCCAAAGGTTCCAGAGCCAGACGCGAAGACAAAGGCGTGGGCAGCACAGAACGAATGGTTTGGCAATGACTCAGAAATGACAGGATATGCCTTTGGTGTGCATGAGTCTCTGGTAAAGCAGGGTATCAATCCACAATCACAGGCAGATGAGTATTATAACCGTATTGACGATTCTATGCGTCAACGGTTTCCAGACAAGTTTGGTGAGCAGCAAGTTGAGGCTGCACCTGTTCGTCAAACTGGTTCCGTGGTTGCCCCCGCTGGGCGGAGTGCAAAAAAACCACGCAGAGTGCAATTAACCTCAACACAAGTCGCTCTCGCCAAGCGCCTTGGCCTTTCGGCAGAACAATATGCGGCGCAACTCTTGAAGGAGGCATCTAATGTCTGATAGAACCCCACGCTCAAACGAGTCTCGTGAAGTTACAGCTCGTAAAAAAACATGGCAAAGACCGGGCATGCTGCCTACCCCCGTACCACGCGATGGTGTTGAATATCGCTGGATACGCACATCAACTTTGGGTAACGCAGATAACACCAATGTTTCGTCTAAATTTCGTGAGGGTTGGACGCCAGTCAAGGCAGAGGACCATCCTGAGTTACAAGTGTTGCCTGATATCGACTCTCGATTTCAAGGTAATGTTGAGGTTGGAGGATTGCTACTTTGCGAGAACTCAACCGAATATGTGGACTCTCGCCGTGAAGCTCACGATGAGATGAACGCACAACAGATTGATTCAGTAGATAACAACTATCTACGTCAATCGGATCCTCGTATGCCCGTTCTAAATCCAGAGCGGTCTACGAAAACATCGTTTGGTAAGTAAAGAAAGTTACATATAACTTTTGGCGCTTACCGTTTTTACAATGGCTTATTAGAAGGAGAGATGATTATGTCTTCAGTAGCCGCTCCCTTCGGTCTGCGCCCGATTGGTAAATTGGATTCTGGTTCATTGGAAGTTTTCCGCCAGTACCCAATTTTGTCAGGTTATGCTACCAATATCTGCACTGGCGATGTCGCCATGCTTGTAGATAATGGTACAACCACAACCATTCAGAAGCAGGCCGCTACAGGTGATGATTCTACCGCCATCGATATGGTCGGTATTTTCATGGGGTGTTCATTCACCGATCCTAACTCAGGTCAAAAAGTGTTTTCACAAAAATGGCCTGCTAGCACTGTTGCGTCTGACGCAATGGCGTTTGTAGTAGACGACCCTAACGCGTTGTTCACCATCCAAGCGGATGGCGCTCCAACAAATGTTGGCGATGTCTACGGCAAGAATACACTTTTCGTTCAGACAGCTCCAAATACCACACTAAACATTAGTCGTGTAGCTTTGGATATCTCTGAAATCAGCACAGATGCTGAGAACCCAATTCGTATCATCGATTATCTCGGTGGCGATCAGGGTGATGAAAAGGGTACTTCATTCCCGATTCTGGTGTGTAAGTTTAATTACCATCAGCACTCTTCAACAACTGGCTCAGCATAAGGAGTGTAACTGATGGCTATTTCACGCGCACAACTGTTAAAGGAGCTTTTGCCGGGTCTAAATGCATTGTTTGGTTTGGAGTACGAAAAGTACGAAAACGAACATGCAGAAATCTATGAAACTGAGAACTCAGAGCGTAGCTTTGAGGAGGAAGTAAAACTGTCAGGTTTTGGTGCTGCACGAGTCAAAACTGAAGGTTCTGCAATTTCATATGATTCAGCTCAAGAGTCCTTCACAGCCCGTTACAACCACGAAACCGTGGGAATGGGCTTCTCTGTAACCGAAGAAGCAATGGAAGATAATTTGTATGACGCGCTTTCAGCACGTTACACAAAGGCTCTTGCCCGCGCTATGGCTTACACAAAGCAAGTCAAAGCAGCTTCTTTGCTGAACAATGGTTTCACCACTTTCCAGTCTGGCGATGGTGTTACTCTGTTCAACACATCTCACCCAACCGTCCAAGGTGGTGTGAACGGTAACCGTCCTGCGGTTAACGCTGACCTGAACGAGACTTCATTGGAAGATGCGGTCATCAACATTGCTGCTTTCGTTGACGAGCGCGGCCTGTTGATTGCTGCTCGCCCACAGAAGCTCATCGTTCCACCAGCATTGATGTTCGTTGCAACACGTCTGCTTCAGACAGACTTGCGTGTCGGCACAGCCGATAACGACATCAACGCACTACGCTCAAATGGTTCAATCGCTCAGGGCTATCGTGTCAATCACTACTTGACTGACAACGATGCGTTCTTCCTGACCACCGATGTTCCAAACGGCATGAAGCACTTTGTCCGTACAGCAATGTCAACATCAATGGATGGTGACTTTGACACAGGCAACGTCCGCTACAAGGCTCGTGAGCGTTACAGCTTCGGCGTTTCTGACCCGCTTGGCGTTTACGGTTCCCCCGGAGCCTAATCGTACTGGGTAAAATATTGATTGGGCGGCTTTCGGGTCGCCCTTTCTTTTGTTATAATTCATAAGAACCTTGACAGTCGCATAGGGCGGCTGACATTAGCCTAGACAAGGAGTTCCTCATGGCTACTACCACTTTTTCTGGACCTATCAAGGCCGGAACAATCAAGAACACTACAGGCACAACAGTAGGAACTGACGTTGCAAACGTTGGTCAAGTTGTTATGGCCCAAACATTTTCAGCGGACTTGTCAGGTGGCGCTTTAGCTGCTCAGGTCACTGACGTTGTTATTCCTGCAAACTCTCAAATTATTGACTGTGTGATTGACATCATTACAGCCGCAAATGCTACGACCAACCTTAGTGTTGGAGACACAGCAGGTGGCGCAGCTACAATTCTTAACACCTTTGCATCTGGAACAGACGCTGGTCGTAAATACCCAACAACACAAGCTGGCGCTGCATTAGCTTGGCAGGATACTGGCACATCAGACATTCGTTTGACTGTGACCGCTTCTGCTGCCACAAACGCAGGCCTTGTTCGCTTTACAATCCTGTATCAGCAAAACAATAACCTTGCTTAATAGGAGGTTATTATGGCTGATGGTGATGTAAAGGCGTATAACTTTAATACAGGCGATACCCCTGCTCTAGTTGGTACATCTAGGGCTAGAATCAAAAACATCTTGGTTTACGGAACAGCCGTCACTGCTTTGACCTTGAAGAATGGAACCGCTACTGGAGCCACTCTTCTTGACATTACCGTTGCTGCCGGATGGAATGAAGTGTTCCTTCCTGACGATGGTATCTTAGCAAAAGACGGTGTGTTTTTTGCCGCCCTTAGTGGCAGCGGAAGTAAGGTAACTCTTCTTTTAGCTTAAATTAGGAGATGTTTTTGTGCCTAGAAAAAAAGAAACGCCTATAAAAACGTCTGTTAAATCTGGTAATTTCCGCGCTACTAAAAAAGGCGCGGGAATGACCGCTAAGGGCGTTAAGGCTTACAGGGCTAAAAACCCCGGTAGCAAGCTCAAGACGGCAGTGACAGGCAAGGTAAAGCCCGGTAGCGCATCAGCTAAGCGGCGTAAGTCTTTCTGTGCGCGTTCTGCTGGTCAAATGAAGAAGTTCCCTAAAGCAGCAGCCAACCCTAATAGCCGTCTAAGGCAAGCCCGTAAAAGGTGGAAGTGCTAATGACTGAAGCGGTTGAAGTTACTCTGGCTAGGTTGGAAGAGCGTATAAAGACTCTTTCCAGTGAGGTTAGGCATGTCCATGAAGAGGTTTCCGATCTAAAGGCTCAAGCCAATAGATGGAAAGGTGCTTTCTGGGTAATCATAGGGTTAGGCGGTGCTGTAGGCGCACTAGCCCATTTATTTATTGGGTGGATAAAATGACTATATCCAGATCCAGCATGGGCAGCCAAATGAAAGGAAGTAAGATGAAAAAGAAGGTTAAAAAGATGATCGGAGGCGGAGAGCTTCTTGGATCGATAAGCCCCTTAGCAGGAGCCATGACAGGCAAGGGCATGATTGGTCGTGCTGTAGGCAAGGGTTTAAAAAATGTAAGCCCCCTAGCAATGATGATTGAGGCAGGAAAAAAGAAAGCAAAAGCTTCTGCTGGAACGCCTGACGCCCCACAATCCGGCTCAGGTATGGGCGCAACGCCAATGCAGGGGATGACGCCTATGTATAAAGGTGGTGCTGTTAAGAAGAGTAGAGACGGCATTGCACAGCGTGGTAAGACCCGTGGCAAACTCTACTAGGAGAAACTACAAGGGCGAATACAAAAACTATCAGTCAACGACTGAGCAGAAAAAGCGCCGCGCAAGCAGAAACACAGCCAGAAGCAAGATGCTTGCCTCTGGTAAGGTAAAAAAGGGTGATGGTAAAGATGTCGCTCATAGAAACGGGAACCCAAAAGATAATAGAAAGTCGAATCTCAAAGTTGTCTCCGCCTCAAAGAACAGGTCTTACAAAAGAACAAAGACCGCAGGAAAGGTTAGCCGCAAGGCCTAGATGCCCAAGGTGTGGTAACAGGTTAAGGACAATTTATGTTCACGGTCACGAACAATGCATAGAGTGTGACCAAGTTATAGATGACTGCTGTCAAGGAGAGGTATCATGCGAGCAGCAAAAATGATGTGTGGTCAGCGCAAGCGGCCTGTAGCTTTGAAGGGTGGGGGAAACCCTGTTGCAAAAACTTTAGCAAGTCCCGCTCTAAAGCCAAAGGTTGTAAAGCCGAAGAAGGGTAAGGGGTCTTACAGTAGAAAGGCTCCTTCGGTTAAGGGAATGAAGAGTGGCGGAAAAACCGCCAAACCCAAAAAAATAAAAACACCAAAGGGTAGCCCTAGCTTTAACATTGCAAGAACTTTTATGGGCAAAAAGCCTGTTAGTTACTCAAAGGCTAGAGCATACGATAATGGTGGGGAAATACAGAAGATGAAGTCTGGGGGAGAAGCAATAAGATCTTCAGGAAAGAACATGCTTGAGGGGATTCGTTCTAGAACTCCGAAGACTGGGGAAAAAGCAAAAGCTAGAATGGAGTCACAGAAGAAGTATGTTGAGGAGCAAAACAAAAAACCTCCAAGAAGCATGAAGTCTGGAGGCAAGACAAAATCAACTGTCAATAAGGCCGGAAACTACACTAAGCCAACCATGCGTAAGAGCCTATTTAATAAAATCAAAGCTGGCGGCAAAGGTGGCTCTCCCGGTCAGTGGTCAGCTCGCAAAGCGCAAATGCTGGCGCAGCAATACAAGAAAGCAGGCGGCGGGTATCGTGATTGAGTTTTTGCTCGTTGTCTATATGGGGAAGGGGATTATAGATCAGACTCAAAGATTTGTAGACATGGATAGATGTTTGTATTTTGCAGAAAGACTTTCAAAGCAAAATCCAGCACCAATAAAAGGGAGATCAGTCAAGATAACGGCAATCTGTAAACCAGTGCCGAAATAGGAAATGACATGATCGCAGAGACCTTAGCTGGTATAGCCCTTTTTAAAAGTGCTGTTAGTGGAATAAAGAGCGCCATAGGAACGGCAAATGATATTGGTGATATAGCTGGATTTATAGACAATCTGTTTGAGGGTGAGAAGCAGGTTCAAAAGGAAAGAAGCAAAAAATCTGGCGTTAGTATAGGTGACCAATTTGGCGTTAAGTCAGTCGCCACAGAAGTAATAAACGCTAAGCTCGCAAAAGAGCAGATGCAAGAGATTGCCACTATGGTGGACATGCGCTTTGGACATGGCACTTGGCGTGGTATAGTTGATGAAAGAGCAAAAAGAATACAAGAGGCTAAGCAAGCTGAGATGGCTAGGCGCAGAGCGGCTGCTTTGAGGCATAATGAAATGATTGAGAATGCAAAAGTTGGGATTACAGTATTTTTTTTAGTTGTTGTTGTTGTGGGTCTTCTGGGTGCTGCAATGGCGTTGAGTAGGTAGGGAGTGGTACAATGCCTTTGAAGAGTTCGCAAAAAAGCTTGAAGTCTTGGACAAAGCAAAAATGGAGAACGAAGAGTGGCAAGCCCTCCACACAAGGGTCAAAAGCAACCGGAGAGCGGTATTTACCGGCATCAGCTATTAAAGCCCTCTCACCTAAGGAATATGCGGCCACCACGGCTGCTAAAAGAAAAGGAACTAAGGCTGGTAAGCAGTTCGTCAAGCAGCCTAAAAAGATACGAAATAAAGTAAAGCCGCATAGGAAGGTCAAGTAATGGCTGTAATAACACCGGATTTACCTGAGATATTTGAAGAGGCGTTTGAACGCGCTGGACTTCAGATGCAAACAGGATACGACCTAAAAACTGCGCGGCGTAGTTTAAACCTATTAACATTGGAATGGCAAAATCGTGGACTTAACCTCTGGACTATCGACTCTGGCACACAAGCTCTCACAGCAGGCACAGCAACTTATCAAATGCCTGCGGACACTATTGACCTTATTGAACACCAAGTTCGTACAGGCTCTGGGACAGAGCAAGTCGATACTAGCTTGGAGCGTATCAGTGTCTCAAGTTATGCTCAGCAAAGCGTTAAAAATTTGCAAGGACGGCCTTCTCAAATTTTTGTTGATCGTCAAGCAACGGCTGTCAATGTTACTTTGTGGCCTGTGCCGGATTCTAGCTCGTATACTTTATCGTATTTCCGCTTACGCGGAATCAATGGCGTCTCGTCTGGAATAGGAACGACCGCTGATGTGCCGCCAAGGTTTGTGCCTTGTCTTGCGGCTGGTATGGCGTATTACATAGCCATGAAGAAACCTGAAGTTGCGGCTCGTGTGGGACCGCTGAAGCAAGAGTATGAGTTCCAGTTTGAGTTGGCGGCAGCCGAGGATACTGACTCATCATCAATCAAGTTCGTGCCATACGACACGTTTTATCTAGGAGGCTAATGTGGCTGTAAAAAACAAAGATCAAAATAGCACTTTTTCAAGATTGCGTTATTTGGATAAACAACTGGCTAATCCAAACCTTTCTCAAAAGGAGATAAAGGTTTTAAAGATGAGAGAGCAAAACCTTATGGATATGTTAGAAGATGGTCAGGATACTTTTAGCAAAGGCGGCAAGGTTATGAAAAAGGGCGAAAAGACGCCACTTCCAAAGGCAAAGCCCCGGCATGCAAACCCAAAGCACCCAATGAATACTGAGCGCACCGGTCCACTTCGTAAAGCTGCTGGTGGCAAACTTAAAATGGTAGAGAAGGGTGGAAAGAAAGTCCCATTCTTTGCCGCAGACGGAAAAGGAAAGATGGCTATGGGCGGTATGATGAAGAAAAAGGGTTACGCCAAAGGTGGGGCTGTAAAGGTCAAATCAGGCGATACATTATCTCAAATTGCAAAGTCAAAGGGCATTAGCTTGAAGGCGCTTCTTGCGGCTAACCCAAGCATCAAGAACGCTAACAAAATTCGCGTTGGTCAATCTATCAAGGTTCCGGGTGCGGGAGCTGGTAAAGCCGCTAAGACGGGCAACCCGTATAAGGGTATGAGTCGTGTGCAGATGGCTGACATGGATGTAAAGAACAAGTCTAATAAGCGTCAGCGCACAGCAACTCGTTCTATGCAGACACAGGCCAAGATGGGTACAGGCATGACCCCAACTCCAAGCAAAGCCAAGGCGACCATGGAGAAGAAGTCAGGGCGCGAGGCAATGCTGGCTAAGGCCCGTAAGTTGCGTGATAGCAAATTAGCCCGTAGAGCAGGCGGCGGCATGATGAAGAAGAAAGGTTATGCCAAAGGCGGTATGATGAAAAAGGGTATGGCTAAAGGTGGTGTAATGCGCGGTACTGGTGCGGCCACAAAAGGTAAGCGGTTTGGACGTTCTGGCTAATGGCATTTACTAGAGGGAAACACGCTTTTGGCTTTTGTGACAGAACCGGCTTTAGGTACAAATTAACTGACCTAGTCGATGAAATCCAAAATGGCACCAGAACGGGCTTTAGAGTTGGCAGGGATGTGGTCGATCCAGATCATCCCCAAAACTTTCTAGGCCGTGTGCGTACCAATGACCCTCAGTCCTTGCTTAACCCAAGGCCAGAACGACTCAAGGAGTCTGTAACTATAACATTCCCAACGTTTGATGTTACTACATTGACTAGGGTTAATGTTGGGTTTGGCGTTGGTAGAGCGGGTAATCTTGTAACTGATGGTACTGCTGGCTCTGTTGTTACAGTGTCTCTTACAGGGGTTTCTGGAACAGGCGCTGTAGGCTCTTTAACTCTGTCAACTGTAATAAACTACACAGTTACCGTTGCCTCTGGAACCAACTCATACGGAACCGGAAACAAGTATTATGTTGCTGGCCTTTCAGGAGCCTCTCCAACTCTTACATTAAACGAAGGATCTACATACAGGTTTGACCAGTCTAACAACAGTAATTCAGGTCATCCATTTAGGTTTTCAACCACAGCTAACGGCACTCATGGTGGAGGCTCGCAATACACAACTGGCGTGACAACAAGTGGTACTCCGGGTTCATCTGGGGCTTATACGCAGATCACAGTGGCTAGTGGAGCGCCTACACTGTATTATTACTGCACAATTCATAGCGGAATGGGCGGTCTAGCCAACACCCCGTAGGAGTATAAAATGGCAATAAACACAGCACTGTGTACAAGTTTTAAGAAAGAACTGTTTGAAGCGGTACACGACTTTACATCTGATACGTTCAAGATTGCTTTGTACAGCAGTAGCGCATCACTAGATGCCGCTACAACAGCATACAGCACATCAAATGAGATATCAGGAACTGGATACTCTGCGGGGGGAGTTACACTAAGTGTTGTAGCGCCAAGTACAGACGGGACCACGGGCTTGGTTGATTTTGGTAATCCGTCTTGGTCAAACGCTACGTTTTCCACAAGTGGAGCATTAATATATAATTCCAGTAAATCGAACAAAGCTGTTGCTGTCTATTCATTTGGCTCAAGTCAAAGCGTGAGTTCAGCCAACTTTAATATAACGATGCCAGCAGCGGCAGCGGGAACTGCGATAGTCAGGATTAACTAATGTCTTATACTTATGCCGAGCTAAAGCAAGCTATAAAAGACTTTACAGAGAATGACGAGACAGGTTTCGTGAACAACATCCCTGTCTTTATTCGTGCGGCAGAAGACAGAATAATAGTTAATGTTGACCTAGAGAACTTTCGTAAGAACGCTACATCAGCTCTTACTCAAGGTAATGAGTACCTATCAACACCCTCAGACTTCTTGGCTCCCTTTTCTTTGTTTGTCAGCACTGCTGGCAAGCAGGGGTTTCTTCTTGAAAAAGATGTAAACTTTATGAGAGAAGCGTACCCAGACAGTACCGTCACAGGAACTCCTAAATATTATGGTTTCTTTGATGCAACTGCGACAGCCGCAGCGGGTCAGGTTCAGGCAAACTTCATATTAGGTCCGACACCGGATCAGGCATACACTGTGGAGCTTCACTACTATTATCGTCCAGCAAGCCTGACCGCTGGCGCAGACAATGAATATACATGGCTTAGCAAAAACGCCACGAATGCCCTTCTTTACGGTTCTCTAATAGAAGCGTATATTTACATGAAGGGTGAGCAGGATGTTATATCCATGTATGATGGGCGCTTCCAAGAAAGCCTATCAAGGTTAAAAGACCTCGCGGAAGCAAGAGAAAACGATGACGCATACAGGCAAGGTCTACCCACTAGACCTCGCACATAAGGAGTAGAAGATGGCAACATCAAATGCGGCAACCACATACTTGGAAAGACGAGTTCTTGACTTCTTGTTCAAGAATAATGCTCTTTCCTTTGCCACGCCGGGCAACAGCATATATGTAGGTTTAGCTACCGCAGTAACAAGTGCTGAAAATAGTGCATTCACGGAAGTGAATATAACAAGTCAAGACGCTAACTATACGCGACAACAGGTAACGGCTGCTAACTGGAAACAGTCAAACACCACACTTGCTGTCAATGCTGGCGCTTCGGACACAGAGATTATCTTAACAGATGCTGAGGCTTTGCCTACATCGGGTGATATTGTTATCAACCAAGAGATACTCACTTACACAGGCAAGGATGGAACAGCCACCGCTGATGCAAACGGAGCCGTTTCCAGTTCTACTAACGTAGCTGTTGATGGAAACAATGGAACGCTTACAGTTGGTATGGTTGTGACTGGCACAGGAATATCTGGCACAGTTCGCATCGCCACTGTGACTAACCAGAACAACATCGTACTGTCATCCGCTGTGACAATCGCTGATGACGCTGCCCTGTCCTTTACAGGTGTTAATACGTTAACAGGGGTAACCAGAGCGCAAGACGGAACTTCCGCCGCATCTCACACCGCTGGAGCCACAGTTATCTGTGATTCTCAGAGAGTGATTAACGATGGCAATATTGAGTTTTCTCCATCCAGTGGAATTGCCAGCTACACAGTCACTCATGCGTTTGTTGCAGACAATAGCTTTTCACGGGCCACTGTAAACGGTGCTGTATCAAGCTCTGCTAACGTGGCGCTGGATGCAAACAGCGGGACCATTGCAGTCGGCGATGTTGTCACTGGGGGCGGGATAAGCGGCCTCGTTACAGTGCAGACTGTTACAAATCAAAATGCAATCGTTCTTAGCTCTGCTCAAAGCATTGCTGATAATGTCGTGTTAAAGTTCGATGGTAGCAATACGTTGTTCCTAGGCGCTCTTGACGCATCAAAAACACTGGCTGTTGGCGACATCTTCAGAATTAACGCAAGCAACCTAAGCATTGAGCTGAAGTAATGGCTCTCGTAATCAAAGATCGTGTTAAGGAAACTACGGCCACTACTGGCACGGGTGCTTACACCTTAGCTGGAGCAGTAAGTGGGTTTGAGGCTTTCTCTGAGATAGGGAACAGCAACACCACTTACTACGGCTGCTCCGATGGCACGAACTTTGAGGTTGGAATTGGAACATATACTTTGTCTGGCACAACACTGACTAGGACTACGATCTTAGAAAGCAGTAGCACAAAGATTACAGCACTCGTAAATGGCGCTGTGAGCGCCTCTACAGCCGTTACAGTTGATAATGTCTCTGGAGGTACTCTAACTGTGGGACAGCGCGTCAAAGGGACAGGAATCTCCGGCGTTGTGACTATTGCTACGGTGAATAGCCAGACAAGTATTGTTTTAAGTTCAGCAGTCACCTTGGCAGACAATGCGGCGCTTACATTAGGTGACGAGAAGATAAGCTGGTCGTCTGGCACTAGAACAATATTTTGTACGTTGCCAGCAGAGAAGATGATATTTAACGATGCAACTGGCAATGCGGTAAATTTCTCGGAAACAGACCCAAATGCGCTGGCATTTGCGATAGCATTAGGATAGGAAAATGGCAAACGCATTTAAGACATTTACTGACACGGCTGTGGGGACATCAAACGCAGATGTTTACACTTGTCCCTCTGCAACAGAAACAACAATAATTGGATTGAATGTTGCTAACATACTTACAGTATCCATTACGGTTAACGTTCAGCTAATAAACAATGACGGCGACAACGTACACATTGTGAAAAGCGCTATAGTGCCTGTTGGAAGTAGTTTGGTGGCTGTTGGTGGCGACCAAAAGATTGTTATGAATGCATCAGACGTTCTTAGAATAACAGCAAGTCAGGCAAGTGCCGCTGATGTAACTGTGTCT
>Ga0181411_1000354_pt1 | contig 16483 bp, 10 predicted proteins | sample 34SPOviralmetaG_FD_130114 | JGI IMG/M metagenome (GOLD analysis project Ga0181411, IMG submission 130114) | Marine viral communities from the oligotrophic San Pedro Time Series (SPOT) site, San Pedro Channel, CA, USA - 34 SPOT_SRF_2012-07-09 | ecosystem: Environmental > Aquatic > Marine > Strait...
ACCGGTTCCGGGTGGCCCGAAAATACGAAACATCAGAACGGGTCCGTGGTCCGTGTTTCAAAATTCTTGGACTCCACCTGATCGTGCGGGATGTCGCTAACCGGAACGCGCCAAACTCTTATGGGCTTACCCTTTACCTTTAACAATACGGACTCGCCATTGATGTCCCGCAACCGCTGTGCCACTTTGTGCGTCTTGAACTCGCTAAATCGGTTCTTGCGCAGGAAGCCCTCAAAGTCTTTTAGCCTAAAATGCACGGCGTTGTTTTCGTCGTCTACCCACGGCCTGCGCAACAAAATTTCTTCACGGTCTTCCGCCTTCTGAGTCGAAGTGCAGAACTCGTCAAGATACTCGTAAAACTGACCGTTAATACTGGCGTCTTCGGACACCTCCATAATGGAGCCGTCTGTTTCTGCCATTTCTTTCATCAGTTGATTGATGCGGCCTTCCCACCCACGCTTGGCCATTGTTTGCGGCATGAAGTTAAGCTGCTCAATACACGCTTTTTGAAACACCGCTTGATTTTGTAGCCCCTCAGTATCTAACTCTAAGGGCACCCCGTTAACGTCTAAAAACCAGACAGGCGGGATAGAGTTGTACTTTCGTAGGTTAGCCACGGCCATGTCACTGACCGCCGCACCAATCCCAAATTTTCGGGTTTGGCACAACTCGCGGTTACAGTAAGGCTGAATGGGCGCATCACTACACCGATAAGCGTAGTCTTTTTTGTCCAACTGCTTAACTACGAGGTTAACTTCATTGAGTGGTAACGGCGGATCAATGTAGGACATGTTGTGGTGCAAGACTTCATCTTGCCACGTATCCGGGTACGCTTTGCGAAGGTACACTCCTAAGCTGAAGAGTCCGTTGTTTCGTCCCCCTTCGCTAATTTTTTGGGCGCATAGGGTTTGGAGACAGGGCGGGCCGTCCACGATTGCGGTGTTTTCAATTTTTTGGTGCGTGATTGCTTCAAGTTGTTCTGGTGTTTGTACGTGCGCTTCATGTAACGCAAAAAACTCATGTAACGTCGCGGCACTACCGTCATCATTTAAAGCATACCTCAACCCGTCCTCCGCATTGAAGTACGGCATATTGAGGAAGTTCCCTATGTCACCACGATCTAAAAAAAGCTTGATCTGTTTGGGAAAGATTTCACTTCCCCCATACCCTAACCCACTGGCTAAGTGTTGTAGCGTGGACTGCATTGTTTTTGCGGTGACCCACTCGCTACTAAAAAGAAAACAATGTGCGCCTCCCGACTTGGATCGACATATTACCAAAGGCATCTTGCTACGGCGAATTTTTTCTACCAGCTTAGTGTGGTCAAGGGGATATTCGTCAATATCAATACAACCCCATTTACAAGAGTCGTCTTCGTTGATGGGGATAATCCCTATCCCTGCCCCAGTGCCCGCTAGATGCTGTTCAAAATGCTCCGTGGTCCGTGGTTCGCGAACGACTCTTGCTTTGCCGGTATTCTTGCCATTTGCTTTAGTGCTGTCGATTTCAAACGTGCCGTAGGCCTGCTTGAGGCCATCAAAAATAGCCGCAAATCTTTTTGCATCAGACATTTATTATCAACCAAAAAAAGGGGGCACGGAGGCCCCCTGTAACAACTTAAAACGGCGCGTCGTCAGATGCGTCATTTCCCTCAGTGGTGTGCTTGACCTCTACGTCACCGGCTTGGATGCTTTCGGCAAACTGCTTGGCTTGACTATATGACATAGCATCATCGACCACGCCTTCTAAGGAGATGTCCCAGCCATGCCAAGATCCTTTTGAGTTCTCTTCAGAAATAGTTTTCAGCAAATAAACGTGACTGAAACGAGGCGGAGTGAATGGGCCGTTTTTTCCTACCAACGTCCGTTGGGCAATAGTGCTGTTCCACTTACGGCTTTTTTTAAGCTGCGTAGCTTTCATAGGAATTAACGCCGTTGTTGTGCTTCCATCTGCATCAAGAATCAACACAAAGTGCTGATGCATTTCCTCCAAGTACGTGCCGTTGCCGCCGACGACGTAATCTTTGTTGTCGTCCCCGCGATCCGTTTTTGGACGACCTTCTTCTGGGGTATAGATATTCAAAGGAGCGCCATTACCCGAGCCCCGAGGAGCCCACTCAACAAAACGCCGCTGATAATGGCAAGGTATGACACGAATACCGGTTTTGCCAGAGTAGACCTGATTTGACACGGTGTTGAGAATATCTCCGGCTTTTGCGTTTTCCAAATCATCCAAAGTCGGGTCTTGGCGACTAAGCACCTTGAGGAAAGGCAACGCCAAGTCGTCTTGACCCATGTTCTCCAATCCTTTTCCAGCATCTTGCTCGAAAATGCTAGGATCAAAGGTGACGATACCATTGTCTTTTTGCTTTTCTGCTACTGCTTTTGTCATTACTTTTTCCTCGTGATGTTAGCGCGTTGGCCGACGTAGGCCCCAAAAAGTTCCATGGGAAAAGTTTCTCCCGTTTGAACCCGTTCTTTTACCCAAGCTTTCAAGGTGCTTGGGTGAACCTCTGTTTTTTGCTCCGCCGCGTAACCAAGTCCCTGAGCATAATCGATAAAGTCAGAGGCTTCTTGGTCCTCGCCCCGTCCAAAACCACAGCTAACAGTATTTTTGATGAGGTCATCGAATCCGTTAGCGCGTAGCCAATTAAAAGCAGTTTCGCGGTTTTCCGCCTTGATGTGTGCGCCGTAAGTTGGACGCACACTCACCTTGGAGCCGTCCTCAAGTTCAAATGAATTGAGGCCCAACTCTTGCAGCATCGCGGGAAGGTCTTCGTCGGTAAGTTTTAGCAGTTCTCGCTTCGCTTCCTTTAACTGGTCGTCCAACTTATTGACCATGTCTTCTTGATTGCGAACAGCGCGAGCAATCTCTGCTACGCTAGATAAGCCGGTGTTTTCCATTTTCTCAATGGCGGAAGCGGTGGCTTGATCCGCTTCCATGTCAAAGAGCAACTCGCTCATAATTTCTCCTTTCGTTATCAAGCCCTTGTTGAGGGCTGGACGCACAGTGTAGGGTCGTATATCATCGCATGTCAAGCCTTTGGGAGGATTTATGTACCAATACAAGACCGATCCATATGATCATCAAAGAGAAACGTTCGATGTTTCGTGGCAACGCCCGTATTACGGGTTGTTTATGGAAATGGGCACGGGCAAATCTAAAGTAGCCATAGACACTATGGGCGCGTTGTTTGAGTCCAACGAGATTGATACGGCGTTGATCATAGCCCCGAAAGGCGTTTTCGATAACTGGGTAAAAAAAGAAATACCTGCGCACTTACCAGAGAGAATTCCATGCAAGTTGGTAAAGTGGCAACCTAACTTCACTCAAAAATTTCGCGCTGAAATTCAAGCCATTGCAAGTCCCGAGGACCGTGAGCCGGGATTCCTGCACATGTTGGTTATGAACACTGAAGCATTTTCCACTCAAAAAGGCGCGTCTGCGGCACAGAAATTTATTAAGCTAAACCCCAATTGTTTAACCATTTTGGACGAAAGCACCAGCATCAAAAACAAAAGCGCACAGCGCACCAAGAACCTGATTAAAGTGGGGCAGGCTTCAAAATACCGGCGCATTTTGACCGGATCGCCCATCACAAAAAGCCCCATGGATTTATTTAGTCAGTGCATGTTTTTAGATCAGGAAGCGTTGGGATTTGCCAGCTTTTATTCGTTTCAGGGCCGGTATGCCGTAATTCAACGCAGGAGCATGGGAGCGCACAGTTTCAATCACGTTAGCGGTTATCGTCGATTAGATGAGTTAGGAGAAAAACTAGATACGTTCAGCACTAGAGTTTTAAAGAAAGAATGTTTGGATTTACCCGACAAGGTGTACCAACGTCGTGAAGTCAACCTTAGCAAAGAACAGGTTGTTCTATACAAGCAAATGAAAGACTTGGCGTTAGCTCAATTAGATAAAGGTACGCTGGCTACCACCGCCTCTGTTTTGACGCAAATAATGCGCCTACAACAAATATGTTGCGGCCACCTTCAGCCGGACGAAGGACCCATTCAAGAAATTAACAATAACCGCCTTGATGAACTAATGAATGTTCTTGAAGAAGTTAATGGAAAAGCAATCATTTGGGCTACGTGGACATACGATATTCATAGAATAGAAAGGGCCCTAAATAAAAAGTGGGGCAGTGGTGTAGTAGCATCCTACTATGGCGAGACCGAGCAAGATGACAGACAGGCAATTATCGAAAGATTCCAAGATCCCGACTCCGAGTTACGTTTCTTTGTTGGACAGCCCCGGACAGGTGGATACGGGATTACTCTGACTGAAGCAAATACGGTGATTTACTTCAGCAACAGCTACGATTTAGAGATCAGGCTGCAATCAGAGGATCGCGCACACCGGATTGGCCAGAAAGACAACGTGACTTACGTTGATCTGGTCAGTCCGGGGACAATTGATGAGCGTATTTTAGCCGCTTTGCGAGATAAAATAAATATCGCCGGAGATGTTTTGGGCGAAAGTGCTAAGGATTGGCTTATTTAAGCAGGTCCTTGTCGCATCATCAACTCTGATGCCAGCCTACCAATGTCGTCATTTGGGCCCAACACCTGCGCAGTTCGCTGTAGCGACTGCGGCGTAAGCGGGGCCGAGGCCGGAGGCGCGGGGGGCATGGGCGGAGGAGCCGCTTGAGCTACCGGGGGCGTTTCTTTTGGGGCCGGAGCTTGTGCTACGCCTAGTATCTTAACCAGATAGTTCTGCGTTTCTTCTGGTAGCGTAGCCGGATCTCCCTTATAGCTTTTCGCCGTAGTAGGTCCGGCGTTATAGGCAATCAAAGTACGAACGGGATCTCCGTCAAATAAAGAATACATGGCTTCAAAATATTTTCGTCCAAACGCTTCATTAACTTTTTCAATTCCCAATAGTCTAGAAGCCTCTCTCACCGTGGGAGCAGGAAGTCCGCCCTCGGAAGGCTCGGCCACATCTTGCACTTCTACGCCAACACTTCTTGCAACGTCAAAAATACTTGGCGCACCGTATCCCGGTCTTGCTGCCGTAGGGGGCATAACCTGCGCAACGCCTAACGCACCTTTTTTTGAGGTTATAAGTTGGCCCTGCGCATTAACCTGCCGATTTCCAGATTCTTGTTGAAGCACCCGGCTCCACAAAGCGTCTTGTTCGAGAACTGTGGGCTCTGAAGGCACCGCTTCTGACGGCATGGCCTCGGGAACCGTGGTCCGTGGCTCGGGAGCCGTGGTCCGTGGTTGACGTATTACCGGGGGCTTACTTCCCGCGTCTAAAGAACTTGTTTTGGGAAGTGAAACCGGCAACATTTCAAACCGTCCGGTTTTTTCTGCTAGTTCTTCACGGGTTCGTGGCGGAAGCCCCTTAAACTCTTCAGACTCTGCCTGTTCGACAGCGTATGCTCTTCTTCCAAGCACAAACCCTTTGCTCAACATCCAATCTCTAGCCAACTGGAACATGCTTTTTGCTTGGCGTTTATCCCGAGGAGTTTTTAACATTTTTGCAAGAAACTGGGGGTCGCTAAGAAGCTCTTTAAAAGCTTTCATGTTGTTTACCCCAGACTTGCTTACAAACAGAGAGCGTAACGCCGCAGAGCCCGCTGAAGCCGCAATCAAGCTTGCCTCACTGCCACCTATCATGCCAGACACGCTTGTGCCCATTTTTGCGCCTATAATTCTTAGCGCCAAATCTCGCAAAGGACTGCCGCCTTGTTTCAAAAGCTCGTCTAATCCTTCTTTTGTTAAAAGAGATTGAAGCGCGGTCATTTCAGCCAAATACGTTTGTATTGCCTTAAAATCTTCTGCGCCCAAAAGATTTTTGCTTTGCATCCACTCCGCGAGAGTTATGGAAGATCCCGGCTTAACGGGCATAAACAAGCTGTCGTACATTTGTTTAGGATTTAAATCCCCGTTGCGGTTACTTGATCGTGCAATAGCCCAATCCATCATACCCGTCTTCAAACTTTCCCGAGCTTCTTCACGAACCTCCTTTGTAACATCTGTTACTCGGGCATTTGCAATTGTTCGCCATATTTGATTTAACTCATATTCAGGCCGCTCAGAACTTAACGCGCCGCTAATCGTGGCGCTAGGTGTTTCATCCCCCTTCGCCACCAGACGTTTGAAAGACAGCCGCTCTCTTGCGTCTTTTCTGCTTAGGTTCGCTTGATTACGCGCAGTATTTAACAATTCATATGCGGCATCTACGTCATTTAAATCGTTTGCTAGGCGTTTTGGAAACATCGCCAAAAGTTGTTGGTTGTTTGGGTCTTCCAGCCAAGCTTTTAACTCACGAGTGTTTAATTCTAACTCTTGCGCCGCGTCAGCACCTTCTCTTGGGCGTAAAACGGTTCCTCTTATATTGCGAAGGGCTCTTTCTAAAACATCGGGAACATCGTTAACAAGGCGACCAATGTCTATTTCTTCTGTTAGGTCGGTTAACTCAATGTCTGGGTTAACGTCATCTCTAAGAAATTGACCTACTCGCGATATTTCTTTTGTGTTTCTTAAAACACGATCCGATCTTCCTGTAAATAAAGTGCGAACGGCTTCTTCAGGAGATAAAGCCGCGGCTCCGGTTGATTTAGTTCCAAGCAACATTGAAGGGGCGGCAGCTCTTGTAAACACATCATTAAGCGCCCGACTAAATGCTCTCGCCGCAGTAATAGACGCTTTTGCGTCTACCCCAGTAATATCATCTATCGCCCCGGTCAAATCTTGATCAACAAGGTCAGCCATTACTTTGGCCATTCCTGCTTCGTCGTACTTTCCTCCCGCAGTAAGTTCTCGGTTAGCGGATAATGCTTTCGAGCGCATTTCTGTCAAGAATCGACTTGAAATTGAAATGGGTTGATCGCTCATCCTTAATTCTTCAATTAAGGTGCGCAAATCAAGTATTTCATCGGCGGCCACCTCTTCTGACGTTCTTTGGGCGGCGGCAGTGGCACCTTCTGTCAACTCTAGTTGTGCCCGTGCAGTAGCCATTCGATTTTGTAAAAGCGATGTCATTTGTTCTAATTCGGCAGTCCTAAACTCGTCTTCAGGAATGTTTCTACGCCCGCGGGCGGCATTTGTTAAAGTTTCGATGGCGCTTAGGTCACGTTCCACCGCCAAAATTTGTTCTTCGGGCGTCATTCCTCCAAAACGCGGACTATTACTGGCTAAATCCAATATGTTTCTCATGCCGTTTTTGGTGTACTGCGACATGTTGTCTAAAATTGTTTGTCGCCGTCGGCCTAAGCTGGCTAAAGTTCTTTCCACCCTAGTGCGAGTTTCGGATGCGTTTGAATCTCCTGCATCGGACCCTCGTTTACCTAAGCGGCTGGTGTCTACCCCGGCATTATCTAAAATTTCTATGATATAACTAACTTGCTGTTTTATCGGGGCGGGCAGGTATTTAAGACCCGTTCGGCTTGCGGGAAGGCGGTCCATAAAACCAAACAGGTTTGGAAGTCGTATTACTTCGCCAACTTCTTCTCCTTCAACAGGTAATGCACGAAATACATTAATGTCTGCTTCCGGCAGGTTGGAATAAAGAAAACGCTCCTTTGCCCTAGCCGCAGATAAAGAATTAGTTAAAACTTCTTGTAACGCAGTGCCTACTGCGACATCTGTTTCTCCTGTGCCAACTCTCCGTGCGGCCTCTAATACCCGGCCAGCGCTTTGATCCAATTTATCAATAAGGGCGCGTTCCATGGTATCTTGAAAAGCACTTTCTACTTGACGCAATGCCGCCGCATCACCAATCATGGCGTATGCCACAAGCATCTGCTTGTAGTTGTCAATTGCCTTTTTAACGCCCTCTTGTCCTTGAGCTTTAAGGTCGGGAAAAAGACCTGCCATTTCATGCTCAATACGGAGAAGAACCGGACTTTGAGTTATTGTTGCCGCAGTAAACTCTCTAAATTGCGGGTCATTAGCAATTTCTTCTATGGCCGCGGCTATTTTTTCGGGGTCTTCCCCAGCTTCTTTTAAACGCTCTTCGATGATATTGACTACATCAACATAGGCTTGCTCTTGACCTTGTCTTGAAAATAAAGAGCTAAGGGGCACTTCTTTGTTAGCAGGGTTTATGGCCGAACTAAATTTTTTAAGACCTCCAACTACGGCGTCAAAGTTTTTAACAACAAAGTAAGGCGCTCCAATAACATAAGGAAGAGTTAGACCAGCGCCAACTCCACCGACCATTTCTAAAGGAAACGCGCCCTCTCCTTCCAAGTATTCTTCGGAAAGATACCTTCCCCCGGTTGCGCCCGCTGCAAAAGAAACCTCTTCCCCGGCAGTTAAAATCCGGTTTGTGGAGGCTCGTTGCCCCATTTTAGGAATCATTTCCTCTGCTTTTGCAATAAAGCGTGTAGAACGAGGGGGCTTACGTGCGGCCTCTTTAAAAACCGCCTCTGAAACGGCTTGTGGAACCGGGCCGACCTCAAGGGTATCGCGCAGTTTATCCATTTTTGTTCTGGTTATTGCCTCTACTGCTTCTTTACCGCCAAAGGATATCGCTTCTTTTGCGGTCATGTAAGGCAATGGAATAAAGCTAGTAGCAACTGCCGCTGTTTCTCCAACGCGCTCCATGCCGCCGCCTCTTTCCGGGTCTACAAGATCGGGGGCTCCAAAAAAATAATCTCTAAGCGCCTCAACCGCTTCTTCCCCTGCAATTTGGCCAGCTATCCCCGTAGCTACGGGAATCAAAAACTTAGCGCCAACAACGAAGGGATTTGGTACTGGAGGAATGGCGGTTTGCATGGCGTAGCCTGCTTTTACTCCTCCAACAAATCCCCCAAGGCCGCCCGCAGAGGGCCCTATTTGCTTTGCAAATCCTTTTGCAAGAGAACCTTCCCGCATAGGCTTATTGTCTGGGTTTCTAAGAAAACGGCGAATTATTTCTTCGTCTGTTATCTGTTGGTTTCGTTCGTTTTCTGGGAGAAAACGCGCCTGCCCCAAAGCAAGCGCCTTATAGGGATCTTCGTTTTTTTCAAAAAGCGACGGGTTTTTTTGTTGTAAAGCAAACGCAGTGTCCAGCGCCAACAACTTTATTGCTGTCGTTCCTTGTGCGTACCCCTCTTCTTCCGGGTTTCTTCTGAGGTTTTGCTCAAAAAGATCTGACGAAATTTTCGGGTAAATTAAATCAATCGTCATGTCCCCCGAAGGATCGGGCACCGGACTTTGTTGTAATTCTTGCTCCGTAATATCAGCGGGCTGGATTTCTTCTGCCTGAATCTCTTCTGCCATTATTGAATACCCGTCTGTCCGCCAGTTTCTTGAAGCCTTGTTTCATACCCGGTAAATCGGTCGGGCGTAAATTGCTCTTGTCCCGGTTTCGGAACGTTTCCTAACATAGTGCGCAACAATTGTATTTCGCGCATATTGTTTTCGGCCTGTCTTCTTTGTGTCTGATCAAGTCCACCCGAAGCCAATTCTCTTAAATTTTCCATGTAAAGTTGATCCGTCACAGCCATAATGACCTGAAGCTTTTGCGCCTCTACTTCGGGGTCAGCAAAGAACTGATCAGGATTAGGGAAAAGGTCTGAAGCCAAAGCCATTTCGGCCACCGGGAATCTTGAGTTTGATACAAGGGCAACTTTACCAACAAACCGAATTGATCGAAGCAAAGCCCTAAACTCTTCTCTTCTAGCATCTCCGGGGCTTAAATCTGTCGCAAAACCAATAAACCGGTTTATGCCTGACTCAAGGGCCGCTATAGGTCCGGTGCCCTCCATGGCCGCTTGATACGCAGATCTTTTTGCGGATTCAAGGTCCTCTTGAATAAGGGCCGTATCTGTTAAATTAAACGGTTCTCCCGTTTTTTCTGCGATTTCGTCTTGAAGCGCCGCCCCAGTGCTAATAAGTAAATTAACATTACTGCCCGAAGTGATTGCCGATGTGCTTGGAGCTATTCCTTCTCTTTCAGCTTGCTCAAGAATACGTTGATATTTGTTTTGAGACCCTATGGAACGCTGAAGAGCGGCAACTTCTTCTTTAGAGATGGCCGCAACACTAACGCCCTCTCCTGTGGGCATTGCTAACGCAACACTAGTGCCATCTTCGTTTTGTCCAAGGTATGTTCTTCCATTATCAAAACTTTCAACCAACTCTCTTGTGAGGCGTCCCTCTTCACCCGTTGGACGTTGAATAATATAGTTGGTCAGGGTTTCTGCCTCTCCCGTACCCATTTTTCTAAACGTATACTGTCCGTCTGTTTGATACTCGTGGTACCGAGCGGCATCGGTGGGTTCGTTAATGTCTAAAATAGCAACTTCATTGCCCCTATTGTCCAGAACAATTCTTTCCTCTACCCCCAAGGCGGCTCTTCTTGACGCCGCAGCAATTTGCGCCACAAGCAATTCTTTCTTTAGCTGCCGGTCAAAATCTTCCTCAGCTATAGCCTGTTGCATGGCCGTGCCTAACGCACCTTGCTTGATTCCTCGTCGTTCTTGCTCAAGCGCCGCGCCTCGTTCTTGAATACGACCTGCAACAGGTGCGGCGGCACCCGCAAGCTGTGAAACAAACGAACTGCCTGCTTCGGGTACGCCTGCGGCTAACTGCAATCCGCCTTGCGCAATGTCAAAAAGCATTTGCGCTTTGGTGGCATCCTTTGATTCTTGGTCCGCGCCCAGTATTTCTTGGTACAAGGGTAAAAGATCTTCGTACCTTCCTTTCACGGTGTCACCAAAGCTCATTACATTTTCTGAAGCGAAACCTAAAGGATCAAGGGACATGGCGGGAGCGGTAGCCGTCATGCTACTACCTGCCTGCAAATGAGCCACCTCCCCGCCTTGTCTAAAATTTTGTGGGGCGGGGGCCTCCTGCGCCCCTGCGGCCATCAAACTACCGACACCCATTCCCATGTCGGTAGGAGCGCCACTCGCCGTAGTCATTTCTACGTCGCCCACTAAACCTTGAACTAATGCCCCGATCCCGCTATCCATCATGCCTTCTTCGGTCATCATTACGACCGGTTGAACCATGGCAAGTACCGATTCGGGGGTTTGATTTGCGTCGTCTTGGCCAACAAACCCCGCAAGCTCGCTACGGCGAGCCTCTAGGCTTTTGTCGTTACCTCGCAATGCATTGATCAAGTCCTCGGTGGACTGAGCCTGATCAATGCCCTGCATCATGTCTTGCGCGTACTGCGCACCTATTTCTTGTCCACGGGACATAGCGCCCGCCTCTGCTTCCTGCAACATTGTGGTCTCTGGCCCCATGTCTTGCGGCATAGGTTCGGCAGGGCCACCGGCCTGCCTAAACATTGGTCTATTTAATACGCTCATTAAAAGAATCCTGCGCTTTTAGCACCACCTACGGCGCTAAGGCCAGCAATGCCTAGCCCTGCGGCTTGTTGGAAGGGAGAAGGCTCTGAGCCTCCGGAAACCGTTACAGATTGTTGTGCGCCCGGAGTGCCTTTATAAATATCACTTAAAAAGCTTAGTTGCTGATACGGATATTGGAAGCTTTGCATATCATTCATTCTTATTGCATCAAGACCGGCTTGAGCCAAAGCTTGCTCTCTTGCACCAAAGGCTTCCATGTTCTTTATATCTTGACCATACATATCTTGCACCAACTGACCCAATCCTGCGGACTGTAGGCCTTGCTGACTTAATTGTCCCCCCAACGTACCGCCCATACCTGCCAAGGTGTTCATGTACTGGCCCATTTGCCCGGATTGAGCGGCCATGTCCATCATTTGACCGACGTTGCCTTGCTCTAATTGGCCATATTGAACGCCCATATTACCTAGCAATTGAGCGCCTTGTTGACCTCGGCCCATTTGATCTTCGTAAGCTTTTTGCGCTTGTTGAGCTGCTTGCTGATACCCGCCCATGCGAAGTTGCCCGGCGGTTCGCCCTTGCTCTTCCATTACATTTTTGCCTAACTCTTGCTCTGCAACGGCTAGTCTAGATCCACCAAACGCTCCCGAGGCGGCGGCTTTTGCCTGTAGCCCTTGCTCTCGAATATCTCCTTCACGGCGAATATCTTTCATGGCTTGTTGAACCACCTGATCTTCGTAGGGGTTCATAAAGCTTTGGGTGGAGGTGGGGTCAAACCCGCCATACGTCTGGTCTAATCGATTTTGGGCGCCCGTTTGACTGCTAGAAGGAACATTCATGTACTGATTTTGTCGGCTGGCAGCCTCAGACAATTTTGATTGCCCTTCCCTTGTCGCGCCAAAAGCCTCGCCAAGACCCCCAAAACCATAGGTTTCAATGGCTTCTTGGCCTTTGTTCATCAACCTCCCAGCTTGGTCAACATATGGCGCGTACATGCCGATGCCGCGCTGTGCCATATCTTCGGCTTGTTGTTGCATTTCCGAAAGCAGTGCCACCTTGTAATCTGGGGGCATGAACTGCGCGTTAGGGTCAGCATTGAACTGCTTAAGCTGATCCTGCATGAACATGTTGACTTGTTCTAATAATTGAGTGCGGTACGCCTCAATCGCGGGATCTTCGCGGATAATCTGAGTAGTTGTTTCAGCCACGAGCGGCGCTCCCCTCAAAGTTTTTCATCATTTGATACATTCTGTTCATTCCCTCTTTACGGCTACCGTTCCCTGCGCCACGAACGGCTCGTGCTGTCATGACAAACTCACCGTCAGAGAGCATTGCGGGGATATCGTCGGAAGTTTCTGTTCCGGGCCCCCGAATCGGGCCGGTTTTTCGCGGGAAACTACTTATGTCTCCACCATTTGCAGCAGCTACGGAGCGGCTTGGAAGAAGATTACCTTGCTCATCCCGTCCAATTGGAGTGTACCCGTATCGCTCTGGGTACATTCGGATGTAGTCCTCGCGTGTCATGCCGCCAAAAAAGTCGTAAGGCTCGGGCATTGGTTGAGCTTTAAAGCCCCCGGCCAGCCCTATTCCAGCCAACCCTAGCCCCGCCATGGGGCCATACTTTGCTAGCATTCCGGGCTGCGGCATGTTGCTTAATATAAGGTTAGCTTTCGCGTTTAGTGCTTCAAGCATCCCCTCTTTGCCTGCGGCGCTGACCAACGTTTCATTCGCGTCAGAAAGCAATGCATCCATTACTTGCTCTTTTGTTACCGCGCGTTGGCCTTTAAAAGCATCAACAAAGTCTCCTTGCTTAATCTTGTCAAAAAAGCTTGTGGGCGATCTAGCCGAAGTAATCAGGGCATCTTGAGCGGGGGATGTAGCCCCAGTGGTGGCGGCTTCTGTGGCCCCCGTGGTGGCGGTTTCTGTCCCTTGCATTAAAGATTCTTTGGGAACAATAGTGCCACTCGCATCCGTAGTAAATTGACCGGACTGTAACTGACCTAAGATATCTGGTTGTGCGGTTTTTCTAACAATGGCACCACTCGCATCCGTAGTAAATTGACCGGACTGTAACTGACCTAAGATATCTGGTTGAGTTGTTGCTCCCGCCATACCTTCTTTAGCCGCCGCCATGACGTTGTCCGCACCGGGCATGGGCGGCATGATTTCAGGGCCCGGAGTAGCCGGAGCCACGTAGTCGGGAACACCTTCTGAAATTTTAGAGGTTAAGTCGCTAGGTCCGGGAAGCGTGGGATTAACACCCCCGCCCATGCCCGTAGGCAAGCCGCCCTTAACTCCCGCCATAAATTCACCGCCCTTCATGACGCTACCAATGCCCGACGAAATACCGCCCACGGCACCGCCAATTAGCGCCGCTTTGAAGGCGTCTTTAAGGTTTCCGCCTTGAACCAAAGTGCCGATGCCGCTACCTAGCGCACCTGACGCAATGGCCCCAAGGCCGGGGAACAAGAAGTTTAGGCCTACCGAAAGAACAATCGGTGCAATCTTCTTAAATACTTTAACTACGCCTTTAACGGCTTTTTTAATGCCCTTAAAAAGCTTTTTGAGGAAAAACTCAGGCTGACCCGTGACCGGGTTAATGCTGTTTAGCTCGTTGCCTACCACATACCGTTCAGGGTCAATACCCATCTCTCGCATACGACCAAACAACGCCTCTTTCAGCGCGGGGTCTTCCTCAAAAACCTCCATGGGAATGACGGTTTCACCGTCCGCAACGTGCGCAATTCGGTTGTCCCCTTCACGACCAAACTCCGCCAATTCATTGGCGGCAGGGCGAATAATCTCGTAATCAATGCCGGATAAAGCATCGTCCGACCAAGACCCCGAGGCCGCTGTCAAAAACGACGCTAACCCACCTTCTGGAACCTCGTAAGGTTGTTGCACAGCGGTTGCGTTCATGTATTCATCCCATAATAATGCGTTATTGTATCAAACCCCTTGTTTTCAATCTATCTATGGGGTTGACACCGTTACCGAGCCAGCGGACCCCGTACCCAAAACTCCGACAGGGTGCGGCTTATATGTCAGTACAATTTTTAAATCCCCGTCCACTTGAAAAACAGCCCCTATTTCAAGGTTAAAATCATTTTCTTGCAAATTCGTCAACGTAAGGGCCGTGTGCCGTGCATCACCGGGATTCTTGAATTGCTGAAGAAACACGGAAAAAGAACGAACCACTTCGGCCATATACCGAACGTCGTACTCCAGCGGCGCAGTAGGAAATTGAGGTAATACAAGCCGTCTGTTGCTCATCGTTTGCCGTCCGGCCTAATGTCTAGGCGTGGGGCACCTAAGCGCCATTGTGTTTCTGTTTGGTTGGACGCCACTTTTATAGCAAAACTGCGCCCTCTTAGGCGCAAATGCACTTGATTAGTAAACTGCTCTACGGGGCTGGTGGCCGTTCTGGTTACGGAAGCGTCATCCTCAGAATCATAATTAGCGCCGGGAAAGTCCCTAACCTTAGTGGTAAAAGTTGCTGTAGGAAATGACGTTGTAGAATTTTCAAAGGTAATGTCTGGAATAAGTCTGCGAATAAACGAAAACTGATCTCCTTCCCCAAGGTCCATTTGACTTGACTCAATATACGCGTTAATCGCGGTCACCGGGTTTGTTGTGGTGTCGTCTAAACCAAGCTCTTGAAAATATTGTTTGCCGTCAATAAAGGTTGAAATAGGAAAATCGCTGATGCCTCGGTCAACCCACGCGGTACGAACCAAAGTCCCGTAATACCACGCCTGCTCTTGATAGTTATACACTACGTATCGATCAATTTCGTTAGAGTCCACCGAGGGGTAAAACCACCAAATTTCACTAAACGAGGAATTTAACGCAGCAAAAACTTTTTCTTTTTGACTTCGATTAAAATCATCAAAAACATAGGACCGAACCGAACAAGGTATCTTTTGCACTTGTCCTCTGAAAACGTAAAAATCTTCATATCCCATCCAATACACCGCATCATCGTGCGCTTTTGCGGCTAATGGGGACATAATGGTAGTGTTTTCAGAAATAAGGTTAATGCCAAAAGTAAACGGGGGCCCTAAAAATTGCATGGCATGAAGAGAAACATCGGTAAACACAAGGATTTGTTGCCGTGTTTCTACCGCCGTGACAATCTCTGACCCAGAACCAATCACCAAATCGCCTGCGGTATTAGTAGCCAATGTTTGCCACACCAAGGGGTTTTCTTGGTCACTAAACCTAATTAACAAAGGATCTTGTGTGCCGATGGCGTTTTCTGGGTCGCAACCAAACGCAATAACGTGCCGATCTACGTCCGATACCAAAACTTGTTTAGCAATCGTGGGAGTCGTACTGTCTGTAGACAAATCAGAAAGGGCCGTGGCCCGTGAAGAAACGCCCGAGGTCTTATCCCAATAATAAATGCCCGCATTGCGAACGTTTATTATTAAGTCTTCGCCAAAATTGTCATGAGTCCAGATACGAAGAGTGGTTGATGCCGCAGTGGCCAAAGAAGAGCCCCACGTATCTCGACCCCATTCGCCTGTTCCCCAACCGGTTCCCACCACAGAAGTGTCCAAGCCCGTGTTAATTTGATAAACGGCAACCGTAGAAGTCCCTCCGTTACCGGTATCTGCCGAAGTGGCCGTGGTCCCGATCAAAATAGTAAATTGCGTTTCGCTAACCACGGACAGTATTTGATATTCTTGATTTAACACGCTGGCAGCAACTTTTGGACCCAAGGCAACTGCGCCCGAGAAAGTAACAAAATCCCCTGCCACCGCTCCTCTTCCCGTGGGAACTCTTCCTCCCGAAGGCACATCCGTTACGGTAATAATCGAACTTCCAGTTGTCGCAGTAAACGTAGTGTCTCCCGCCGCTGCGGTGACCCGAATAGGCGTAATGTCGTAATACTCCCCACCTTCCTCAATATAATATTTGAGGTGAGTTCCTACGCCCATAAATACGGTGCCGTCTAAAGAAACAAAGGGCTTTAACGCCCTACACGTTCCTAAAAACGTGTTTTCTGTTGCCACGGCCCACCCGCCTATTTTTTCGGGAACTCCGTAACGAAAACGTATTTTGTCCCCGTCAAACCAACCTCCTTCGTTTGCATAAGAGGTCGTCTCTCGGTTAATGCCGGGGCGAAATTGTAATTTACTTAACGGCATATTTAATCACCAAGTAGATATTAGAACTCGTTTCCAAGTATTGGTGGCAACGCAAACATAAATGTAATTTGTGTCC
>Ga0181411_1000357_pt1 | contig 16378 bp, 20 predicted proteins | sample 34SPOviralmetaG_FD_130114 | JGI IMG/M metagenome (GOLD analysis project Ga0181411, IMG submission 130114) | Marine viral communities from the oligotrophic San Pedro Time Series (SPOT) site, San Pedro Channel, CA, USA - 34 SPOT_SRF_2012-07-09 | ecosystem: Environmental > Aquatic > Marine > Strait...
CATCAAGCGTGCGTTTACAGTTTCTAGCAATATTCTTGTCGAGAAATTCCAAACAAACCTGTTGGACCGTCTTGGTGTTCAAACGATCTTTGCGCTGTGCTGTTTTCTTTTCATGCAAATGAATGCGCAGATCAACACCTGTGGCTCGCAAAGTGTTCAGCTCTTGTGCTTTTATCCGCGCCCGTTTCAATGTCACGTCATTAAATCGGCCAAGCCCCAGCCGGCGAGTTTGTCCATTTTTTTTATAGCGATAAACCCAGGTGAAATTGCCAGACTTGGCGCGTAAAATTAGATTGTTTCCGTCCGAAAAATCTTTTGTAATCGACTGACACTGTGTTATTAATGCAATGGTCTTATTATTTAACCGATTCACTTGCATTTTGACCTCCCAATCAAAAAGTGTAAAATCATTATACACACGGGCAGGGGGTCCACCAAGAAAAAAAGAAGACCAGTGGACCCTTTTATGGACCCAGTAGAAAAAAGGATGTGAAAAGATAAACTTAGATATAAACTTGTAATTCCCAGAATACTGCCAGTAAACATGAATATTAAAGTTTATAAAAGGTTACGAACAGACAATATCAACACGGGGAGTAGCGTGTCATATTCCTCAGAAATGGCAGAAAATATAGGTTTCATCTAACTATATACGTTTAGATAGACCCTTTAATGGACCCTCCAAAAAAATTAATATAAACAGATACAAACACTATTAATGAATATTCGTTTCAGTGTATTTTCTTATTCTATGTGTTTGAGTTTTGATTGCGGTTTTAGTATAATTTTATAGCAGACACGTCATCTATCGGGGGTAACTTACTCATAAGAATGTTCCTGTGCTAGTTGTGTTGAAATCGTGCCTGTGGGGTGTATGTATGGTCACCTCTACCTTAGGGCGAGCGTCTACAAACTTCCTTGCCAGAAAGTAAGACGCTCGCATCCTACTTCCTATAAAATTTTTTTATTAAAAAGCGCTATTTGGAAACGTTTTACTGCATTTTCATGCGTCGTTTTTGAGGCACAGCCTTGTCCCCACACCCAAAATCAAAACGCATTTTGACTGTGGGGTTTTGCATTCTTTTTTTTTCTGAAGAATCCCACAGATTTTTGTAACAAAGTGTGCCAGGGCAAAAACATTTATTTTCTGCCATGTGTAATGAATCAAAAAAAAACAAAATCTTTACACTAGATTTAATTTACAAGGTGTGTTGCCAACCTAAAAAGCCTGTGCGGCAACGGTTGGGCGTTACATGTAACACCTTGCTGGCGCTGCCGTTACATAAAACCCAAGCAATACTGCGCGTTGTAACGTTGTAACGGCTACAGAGGGGGGTGAGTGGGTGGGTTGGGGCTAGTCTGCTGCTGGCAAATTCGCACGCCAAATCTCGGCGTCTTTTCGGTCAATATACAGTTTGGCGCCAACCTTTTTGGCTTTAATGTCACCTTGGTTGATGAGTTTCCATAACTGGGTGCGACACGGACCATATTCGTGTTGAAAATCGCGTGCATTCAATAATTTTTTTTCGACAGATTTCGGTGGTGTCAGATTTGGTTTTTCTGGATTATTCATGGTTGTCCCCTGGGCTGTACGTTAAACTTTCCGTATCAATAATTTCTGGTGTGCCATTGCTCTCTATTTTTTCAAACTCAGAGCTAATATGTTCTTTAAAATTTAAAAACTTTAAAACAACCCGGTCTTTGCCCCTGGCTTCGGCCATGGAATACGGGTAATTAATTTTCGTGTTGTACGGCGCGGATTCACCGATGGACCAGTGTTGCTCTTTTTTATTAATCCCGGTGATTAACAGTACGCATTCTTTACTAGATGCGTCGAGGTGCAACACTTCTGGCTTTTCAAACGTAATGCCTAAATTATTTCCAATCTGCTCTAGCGCCCAATGCTTCACTAGGTATTGACCACTTTGATTGTGCTTGTAAACACTATCGACTGGCATATCATTCTCGCGCAATACTTTTTGGATGTGCTCTGGCAAACTCATATTTCATAACTCCAGTTCGGGACTTCGTGATCGAAGGTTTCTAATTCCGGTTTGGCGGTCCAAGGGGCGTTTTGATTTTCATAAAATTTGCGGCAAAAATTTAATTGACCGAGCCGCAATTGTTCGTCGCCCCATTTGTACCAATCCGTTACATTCGGAAATTTAATTAATTTTGCATTAGGCACTTTGGTTTGCTGAAACAAAAACCAAAACTGTTTGGTATGTTTTGCCGCCTCGATTAAGTAGGCTTTAAAACCACTTGATCCGTACATTTTGTTGTCGCGGACGTTTTGCACACTATGTAGCCAGGCTTGCATGTAGCTGCACGCTTGCACATTGTATTTGCGATCAACGATGTTTTTGTTAATCACACGCATAATCGGGTGCGACATGTGATTGCTAAAAGTTTTCAGATCAATCAGGCTTTTAAATTTTAAATAATCAATTCGGGCTTTGCATTTAATTTTGTAGGTTTCGTGACCAGGGCCATCTTCGACCAACCGTAATGTGTATAACAAACTTACTTCCGGTAATCCGCCACTAATGGCTTTTGACGCAATGGGATCCTTCTCAATAAGGTCGTGGGCAAACATAATTTCTTGGGTGTGCTCAGATTTCAAAATTTGACGGTTACTGTGCGCATTCTTATGTGTGGCAACCAGAAGGTCCCAGATGGGCGGTGCATGCTCTTGTGCCACAATTTGGGTTATCAGGTCCGTTTTAGAGGCCTTACTGGGGACAGTTATATTATATTTTGCGAGCCAATCTTTCATGTCCGCGCATGTTACCAATAAATTTTCAAAATCTTGTTTGCGCAGACTGCTTTTAAAATCCCTATTAAAAGCGTCTTTGCCCTCTAAAAAATATTTGTGGTAGGCTGTGCCAAGCCGCATGGCGTCGGTGGCATCATTTTTGTGGTTTGGGTTTAACCAGCTCTTTGTCCAGGCTTCCATCGGATCGTTGATGGCGTATTTAAACAAGGTGGCTGAAGCTCTCGGCAAGGCATGGTAGTCCCGGTCTGTCAATTGATCGACACTGTAAATCCCATCCGGCATATCGCAGCCGGTCTCTAAAATTCGTACATTTTGCTTTTCAAGTGTTTCCAGCATAATACCTCCCAAAAATTACAGTGTTATGTGTTAAATTTCCAATCTGCAACGGCCTGGTCAATTTTTGATTGCTCGTACCGATCAGCAGTGCGCTGCTCTGCGGTCAGTAAGCGTTTTTGCACAGGATCAATAAAACAGTCTAAAAGATCGTCGATGGCATCGGTAACAAAGGCACCAATACCGGCAATTTCAGCGGTTGTGTTGGTACTGTCAATTTTGTTCAATTCGGATATCAAATGTATTTTTAGACTGTGCATTTCACTTTTCACAGCGGTTTTGCAGCCATTAATGATATCATCATCGGTTTGTAACTGTTTTATATTTTTATTCATGGTAAAAACATACTATTAAACATAACTATAAACAACATTAATATTATTAAAATATTAATCTATAATTGTATTTGGCTGTTATGCGCAGTTTTTTTATTGCCAACATATTCAGAATGTGTAAGCATTTATGATAATGGTTATTAATAAAGGCTTAAAAATAATGAGTGAATTAGATAATAATGACAGGATTCGGCTCGAACAAATCATGGCGCGCCGCGTTCAAATAAAACAAAACCCATTCTGGGTGGATCGTATTCGTCAATTTGGCTATAGCCGAAGAAGCTATATTTATTTGGAAGGAATTATTGTTGGCTTCATTATTACGGGTTTTATAAGGGCGAGCTTACAGGGTTATATTCCGACTACGGCAACCTTCAATTATATTAAAAGTTTATTTTAAAGTACAGGTTTTCAAGTGTTCCTGGCGCCAGCTCATACCTTGCGTTTCTGCCGTTTTCATATTGTTTTCAAACACTGGCGCTAACACAGCCATAGCTGCACCATTTCTAAAATCCGCTTCATTCCACTTCATTTTGATGGCTATTTTTGTACATATATCGACCGCATCATAAAAATCAAACCCGCTCAAAAAATGATTTGAGTGCAGCAGGTTTTCTTCAAGTGCATGAGCAACGAGTTTTGTTAAAATACGAATTTGTTTCCGGTCTAGCGTAGTTTCTACAACAGCGGTTGTATCCATGGCCTCTGCAACGTTAAGCCCTAGAATTTGCGCCAAGATTTTTAACTGACCAACCCGGAACATATCGGGATTTTTTTCCAACCGCGCATACGTTTGGACGGTCACATCAATAGCCTCGGCCATTTCCTGATGGGTAAACTTCAACATCTTGCGTTTCGTTGCTATTCTCGACACTACATATATCCCTTTTTTAAAATTAATACAGGTATATATAAAGGTTGTAGAAAAGTATACTAGTTTATTACTAAAAATCTACTAAAAATTATTTTTAACCGATAAACAGCGTTTTTATTAAATATTTATTTGCAGTTTAATAATTATTAATAGTATGTTTAGGCATAATTAAAAATGGGTGGCCGTAATGATAAGCAAAAATGAACGCAATCTTTTAGAATTTATACCCCAATTTCAACGCGAGCACCGGCACAATCCGAGTGTTGCTGATATTTCTGTCGGAATATCAAAAAGTAATTGTTGGGTGCGCTATACGCTGAGAAAATTTAAAACAAAAAAATATCTGACCTACAACGGCAGTGTGCAGCACACACTAAAAGTTTTAAAAACACCAGCGATGTTGTTCGAGCTCGATGAATGACAAAAAATGAATTTAATGCTTTAAAGTATATCAACCAGCACACACGTACCGAAGGGTATCCGCCGAGCTATCAAGAAATTGCGGATTATTTGTTAATAAAGAGCAGGGCAAACATACACCGAATTGTCGAGAGTTTGATGAAACAGGGGTTTATTGTCAAAAAAATAGGCAGCGTCCGGGCGTGTTTTCTGACAAAAGTGGGCAAAGAATTTGTTAAAATACAGGAATAAAAAAACCGTGATCAACGGTATTGTGTTTGACTCTAAAAAGGAAGCGCACAGGTATCTTGAGTTAGTAGACCTGGAACGGCGCAACAAAATACAAAACTTAGAATTGCAAAAGACCTATAAAATTACCGTCAATGGTAAGCACATCTGTAAATACAGCGCCGATTTTGACTATGACGTGGTTGTATCTGGTAACGCAAAGCATGTCACAGAAGATGTAAAAAGCGCGATCACGAAAAAAAACAGCACGTATCGATTAAAAAACAAATTATTTAAGGCGATATTTGGTTATGACATCACAGAAAAGTAAAATGGCTTGGATGCCGATGTATTTTGCCGATTGGATCGCTGATACCATGCACCTGTCCGTGGCGCAGCATGGCGCGTATTTTCTGCTCGTAAGCAGTTATTGGATTTCTAGGAAAGCGTTAAAAAATGATGATAAGTATTTAGCCTCGATTACGAGATGCAGTGCGGAACAATGGGCAGAGATGCGCCCAACCCTTGAAGAGTTTTTTACCATTGAAGAGAACACCTGGGTGCATGGCCGCATCGAATCTGAATTGGCAAAAGCGGCTTTAAAATATGAAAAAGCCGTAGCAAACGGTCGGGCTGGTGGCCGGGCAAAAGCAAAGGCCGCAAACGTGCAAAGCAATCCGGAACCACACATTGTAGCGGTCGCTAAGCAAACGCTACAGCATCCGCTTAGCAAACGCTCTAGCAAAAAGCTAGCTAACTACAACCACAACTACAACCACAAAGATAAAGCAAGAGATATACCCGCGCTTTTTTCTTTTTGTCAGGATTTTTTCAAGGAAAACAACTTACCAGTGCCAAGCAAACTTACAGATAATCGAAAAAAAAGACTAATAAGCATTACTAGGAATGTGAGCGATGAGGAATTTAAAACGGTCATTCAAAAAATTTCGCAGTCTAGTTTTTTACTCGGCAAAAATAATCGGGATTTTGTAGCAAGTTTTGATTTTATTATAAAACCAGACACATTTCAAAAACTAAGCGAAAACAATTACGCCACAAAAAAAGAATCCATGAGTGCCGAGAGCAGTGACCCCTGGGACCAACGCATGGCAATGTGGAAAAACGGCATATGGAACCATCGTGAAAATAGCGCCACCGACTGGGGACCGCCGCCGGACCAGGCAAAAACGTGCGTGCCGGAAAAATATCTTGTTAAACATGGGTTGGTGAGAGGAAATTAGCATGGCAAAACGCGGACGCCCAAAAAGACGCTCATACGATGAACCTGTACCTCCAACGCCAGAAACGGTTGCAAAATTGAAAGAGGATAGTCTTTTAACATTGTATCACAACAATATGCTGTCAGAGGAGCATTACCAACACAGTATTACACTGCGCGGTATTTATGAGGCTTTACGCCGCAACAATTTAATAGATTTTGATAACTTTATTCATACAAAGACAAAAACGAGGGGGGGAAAAAACAAAACACCATTCGACAATTTATCACCGCATCAAGCAAATGTTTATGAAAAAGTGGTCAAACCATGGGTGCTAAAATCAACATTCAATCGAAACACAACACGGTTTCATAAAGTCTTAAACCGGGGCAACTCCTTACTGAGCAGTTTGGAAACGTATAAAACTTTGGAACGCGATATATCGGCGGTTGAATACGATATGATTGCTCAACTGGTAAGCTTTAACTGGGGCTATAAATGTGTGCAATGTTTGTTGCTAGAAAATATGACGGTAGCAGAAATTGGAAACCGTCTTGCTGTGCTACCCTTAATAAAAACGCTACACACATCTTTTTTATCGGAGCTGTCGATGGAGGAGCGTGTGAGTTGGATTGTGATGAACAACTTAAAATGCAGTTTGGCCATCTTTAGCGATATTTATAGAACGGTTTTAGAAAAGAAGCCAAACACCAAAGAAAAAAGACATTATAACGTGCCAGGCGTAGCGGAAACCACTACCACTCGACATTAAATAAACGATTAACCAACAATTAAATGGTGTTACATCTGTTAATAATAACACATACATAACAGATAATATGTCTAAAAAACCCTGCAATACTGCCAAAAATAACACATTAACACATAGGCGCACGCCATAGGGTAGGAGCAACACCACAATGTTTCTGGTTTGTTCGAGGGAGCCGTTACATCGTTACAACCCTTGCTGGGCTTGGCTTTGCGCGTAAAAAAATGGCTTTATTTTTGCGCAATTGTAACGGCTGTAACGGCTACCGGTATCAAAAATAAATACCATAAAAACAGAAAAACATAGGTTTGGACCTGATAAAACCCTGTTTTGTTGCGTTTACAAAATTATGCAACATTGACATAATTCCAAATGTAGAAGGTGTCACTATAATCTGGTCTTTTATCCATAGTATTTGTCCTGATTAAGTCATTGATATCTGTATTCGCATTTGGCGTGCGAATGTTTAATTTTAGTTTCAAGCGAGCGTCGTGTTAGGCGCTCGTTTTTTTTCGGTTTGGAGCATCCTCTTTAAAATTGACCTCTTATATCTTCTATCTTCAGCCGGAGGTTTTTAAGGAGGTGTGTTTTGGATCCACTATTAGCGTTTGCGGCTATTAAATCTGCGCATGCAAGCATAATGTCCGCGATTAAAATAGGAAAAGATATTTCCTCACTAAGTGCGGCCGCAGCCAAATATGGCAAGGCAGAGGCGGCATTGCAATCACACAGTGAAGCTAAAAAAAAAGGCTTGCTCGCAAAACTGGGAGTGCTGGAAAGCAATGCTATAGACAATTACTTCAAAAAGGCTGAACAAGATGAGTTGCGTGATGAGCTTCGCTCTGCTTTTCTTTTATATGCCAAGCCTGGAGCCTGGGAGGGCCTCCAGTCGGAAATCGCTAGTATGCGCGCAGCGAAGGCCAAAGAATATAAAGCAGAGCTGTTGCGAAAAAAAAAGATACGAGACCTTTGCCTTGCTTTTGGTATTTGCGTTTTGTTTGCCATCGCCTTGGCAATGTTTGGTTTTGTGTTTGTAAAAAGCACAGAGGTAGCAATCTACACGATTTTATAGAAGGACATATACGTGAATATTGTTGAACGAGAATGGGAAGCTCGAAAACAACACGGGTTGCCGCCACATCATTCGGTAGACCAAACCGATATTGGTTTTCGATTTATGAAACCTACCAGTCATGATAAGGGTTTTAAGTGTTTTTTAAACAACCATTTTGAAACCATGGAGTTGCACTGGAGGAACGAAAAAGATGTGCGAAGTGTTGTCACGCTTAAAGAGATACCAAGTTATTTAAGTTATAATCTGTTTGACGTCCATACCGTTATAAAAATCCCAGAGGTGCAAGACCAGACGGCTTTTTTAGCCTGTGACGGTAAATACTTCACGCGGTTTGGGGCCAAGCTGCTGGCAAGTTTACGCGGTCCAGCGCATGTGCATTTGATGGATGCGGACGTAAGTTATGCAAAAAAGGTTATTGAGAGTTTAGACAAGGAAATAGGATTAAGTGTTGAGCACTGCAACGCCGATCCAGCGTACTATCATTCCGTGCGATTCATACGTTGGTATGAATTTATGAAAGCAAACGATTGCACATCCGTTTTATTGGATGTGGACGCTATAGCAAACCGATGTCACACGGACCTCCCAGTTTCAGATGTCGGTTTGCGACTGCGCCCAGGGCGCTTAGAACCTTGGAATGTGTGCAACGCGAGTGTATGTGTGGGTAAAGCCAATGCCTATTGGAAGGCGGTGGCAGATTATATTTATTATTTTTGGCAAAAAAACCAACTGATTTGGCAAATTGACCAGGCGGCACTTTGGGCTGTGTGGCAACGACTTAAAACAAAAATTACGGTTTTGGGGCCAATGGCTGTAAATTACGATTATTCTGACGACGCGATTATTTGGTGTAATTCTGGAGCCGATAAATTTAAAGACAGCGATCCTAGTCGGCAAAAATTTAGAGATAAATTTGACAGTATTGTGGTGCCAGAAACACACCGTGTGCAAAATGAAAAAGAATTAGTGGCTTTAACGACGCAAGCAAAATCTGCTTTGGAAAGTTTGCAGTTGGATGAGGCCAAACGATTATATCTACGTTTGTTGCGCCGGTCTATGGAGGGCTTAGCGAGTAAACCAGAGTTTGTTCCTAGCGCTCGCGACGAACAGCGAAAAGTGGAAAAAATTATCTACTTGCCGGTGGAAATCAGTGCCAGAGAGTTGCCGTCACGGGAATATTTAGCCGAGAAAATGCACGCCAAAGGTTTTAAGGTGGTGGTTGGTGCGCGATGGCCAATGCAGACCTGGGGGGAATTGCCGCCCGGTGTGATTTTATGGAAATCTGCGAACACGCAAGATGTTGGCGTGTATCAAGAGGCTATAAATGCTGGCCATTTAATCGCGTTGATGGATGAAGAGCTGTTTCCTATGCGCTCGGACCTTGGGCTGTATCAGGCCAGTTTAGATGAGCGTTGCTTGGAAAGTGCGGATTTAATTTGTGCGCACAACTTAAAGCAAAAAACGCTTTATGAGCAAATGACAAAAACACCTGTAATTGTGACTGGAAACCCTCGCAGTTTGGTCTACCCAACAGCAAGCCATGGCGACCGGGTGATTATCTGCACAATGGCCGGGACCATAAACAATTTTGGGCGCACGTTTGCAGAAATGGTGGAGGGCACCGTCAGGGTTTTGGGCGGAGCCAGTGAAACCGTTTTTGATTTTCTTGCTGGTCAAATAGAACATGAGATTGATGGTTACGGGTGGACGCGCACAGCTATTGCCGATTGTAAAAAACTTAAACCCCTCATTCGCTGCCATCCGTCTGAAGATGTCACGTTTTGGGAGCGTTTTGGGGAAATTGATGACAGAACGCCTTTTAATGAGCGATTAAACGATGCCCGGTGTGTGGTGTATGTTTCCGGATGCGGAACAGGGTTAGACGCAAACCTGGCAGCCACACCTTCTGTACGGTTGGGAAGTGGGGGGCTTGGGATATCGGCAGATTTTGGTGAGGGTGTGACAAAAAACATTTATGAACATGTTGTCGCGGCAAAGCAGCAACCGATGCCAGAATTTAACGATGTGACGTTGCCGGACGCGCTCGAAGATTTGCAAAAGGGTTATCATTTTGATTGTCCGTTTGATTTAGAAAAAGCGTATGAGCATAAGACCTGGGCACCGCGTGATTTTCATAAAAACAAATTTATGGTAGATCCGAAAGGACATATAATTGGGTGGCGGACAGGTTTATGGATGTAACGGACAGTCTTAAATCACCAGCACATAAAGCAACGGGCCGTTTGCCGTTTTGGGAGCTTATCGAGCGCACCAGGGCGGTTATGGACCGCGAGCTGGTGGACATCAGTGAAATTGAAAATACAGGTACGGGAAAACTGTTAATTTGCGGCGGCGGTCCAAGTTTACACGATACACTAAAAACCATTCGCAAAATGAGTAAGAAAAGCAAAGTGTTGGGGTGTAACAAAACACACGATTGGTTGTTAAAAAAAGGCATTAAACCGGATTATGCGTGCTTGCTGGATCCTAAAGATTGGGTGGCGGATTATATTAAAAAACCACATAAGAATTGCACGTATTTAATAGCCAATCAGTGCCATCCAGATGTGTTTGACAGTTTGGCAGATTTTAATGTGGTGCTGTGGCATGCCGGGGTGGATTATTACAATGAGGAGTGGCCAACCAAAATCTTAAAACAAGAATATCAAGACAGGATTTGGAAGGTTGTGCCAGGGGCAACGACGGTTGGTTTACGGGCAATTCTGGTTGGGTATCTGTTGGGTTATAGGGATTTTCAGTTGTTTGGCTTCGACAGCTCGTTGAATAAAGATGGGCAAGCCCATGCGTATGCAAAACCAAAGCCGCCGGACGCAAAAGAAGGGCAGATGGCGCTGCAATCAAAAATTGGCACCGAAGTGTTTACGACGAATAGCCACATGGCGAAGCAGTGTACTGATTTTGTGGAGATGGTAGAAAAGATTGGCGATTTTATGGAGCGTAGAATATTTGAACCGGTAAATATTACGGTGCACGGCTCTGGTCTGTTACCAAGTTTGGCTGCTGGCTACGGGTTGCATGCTGATAAAAATATGAATTTGCGGTGGTGTGGTAAGGAAGCTGCGTAGATGATGACATGGTGTGCAAACACACACTTTAATCAAAACGTTGGAGGTAAAACAATTAATGGCGACATTATCAAGAAAAAGAAATAATGAGCTTTTAGATAAAAACGATGCCCGGAGAAAAAGGATCCAGGCAACCAAGCTCATTGACCGGTTGCAAGATAACGCGCTTGGTAAATTAAAGGTGGAATTGTCTGCCAGCAGATTAAAAAGCATTGAGATATTATTACGGAAAACATTACCAGATTTAGCCACTGTGCAAATCGTCGGTGATGAAAACAGACCGGTCAAAATGGAATACACATGGGGCACATACCAAACACCAAAACAAAGTGCGAAACAAATTAAAGATATTACGCCGTCGAAATGAAATTGCAATCGAGTTACAAGCCAAGAAAAGCCTTTAAGACGTTTCACGAATCAAAAAAAAGATGGAATGTTATTGTGGCGCATCGCCGCGCTGGCAAAACAACAGCGTGCATAAACCATTTAATTCGGTGGGCGGCCTTAAAACAGGACGGGCGGTACGCTTTTATCAGCCCGTTTTACGCACAATCTAAAGATATAGCCTGGCAAATCCTCCGGGAATATGTGCAGCCTTTTATTGAACTGGGCGCCACCGTCAATGAATCAGAATTGCGTGTGGATCTGCCAAACGGGTCACGTATACGGTTGTACGGTGCTGATAATTATGACCGGTTGAGGGGTTTGGGTTTTGATGGTGTTGTGCTTGACGAATATGCAGACATCGACCCTAGAGCCTTTGCCGAGGTGATACGCCCAGCGCTGAGTGATCGGCAAGGCCGGTGTATTTGGATTGGCACACCGAAGGGACACAATAATTTTTATGAGATGTATAAACGGGCGTGTATTGATAAAGACTGGTTTGCCCTGGAGCTTAAAGCCAGCGAAACTAATTTATTGTTACAAAGTGAGTTGGACGCGGCAAAACATGATTTAAGTACGGATCAATACAATCAGGAGTATCAATGTAGTTTTGAGGCGGCAATTCAAGGCGCCTACTACGGCACGGAAATGCGTGAGGCGGTTGAGGAAAAGCGTATAACAAAAATTCATTACGATAAATCCTTGGAAGTGCATACCGCTTGGGACCTTGGGATTGGTGACAGCACCAGTATTTGGTTTGCGCAATTTGTTGGCAATGAAGTGCGTTTAATTGATTTTTACGAAGCGTCCGGGGTTGGTCTGGATCACTATGCCAAAGAACTTAAGAACAAGCCGTATGTCTACGGGCAACATATATTGCCCCATGACGTTCAAGTGCAAGAATTGGGGACAGGGAAAAGCCGTTTGGAAGTATTAAAAAACTTGGGGTTAGAACCCACTGTGTGTCCAAAATTAAGTGTGGCCGATGGAATACAGGCGGTCCGTGTATTGTTGGGGCGGTGTTATTTTGACAGCGTAAAATGTGATCGAGGGATCGAGGCTTTAAAACAATATCGAGCCGCGTATGACGAAAAAAACAAGGCCTTTAAGGTTAAGCCTTTGCATGACTGGTCTTCGCATGCAGCGGATAGTTTTCGATATCTAGCCATCGGTTTTAAAGAGAAAAAACAACCAAGAGAAATGGAGTTTGATACGTCATGGATAGCATAATTGATAGCAATACAGCACCGGTAGAAAAACCAAAACGATCAGTTAAGAAAGCGCCTGTGGTAAAAACGTATGACAGTTTGGAAAAGGGTTTTAAACAACACAGTCTTAAATGTAAGCGTGTTGGCGACGACTGGCGGTTTTCAACGGGGAGCACTTTGCGTGTGGACGTGAAGCCTGGTCAATCTGATTTACAAAAGGTGGTTGAGTATATGGTGAGTCACCCAGGCACTAAAGTTAACGTAAATGTAAGCTCAATATTAAGAGGCTGTAAATAGTGGCAGAAGCACAATTCATTGATGAGGACGATTTGACGCTAGAGCCAGGCGATGAGGGTGTCGAGTATCAGAAAATCACAGAAACGATGATTGATCCTACAGAAACCGAGGGATTAAGTGAAGAGCAGTTAAAAATACTGCTGGGATCTGAAATCACGGATGCGATGACCTACATTAATGGCACAGAGTTTATTGCGGATGATCGCAACAAAAATTACGAATACTACCTGGGTATAATGAACGATGTGCCGTCCGCAGCCGGGCGAAGCAGTGTTACGGACCGGTCTGTAAACAGTTACATCAATATGATGCTGCCATCGTTAATGCGCGTTTTTACCAGTGGTAAAAATATTGCGGTGTATGAGCCGGTTGGAGAGGAAGATGCAGACATTGCTGATCTCATCACACGGTATGTTAACGATTGTGTTTTTCGCAAAGACAACCAGGGGGATATGCTTATCCGAGATTGGTGTTGGAACGGGTTGGTTGGTAAAGTTGGTGTTGTTAAATCTTATTACGATGAAAACTATGTGAAATCGGAACAAACCTATGAGGGCTTGTCGGATTTAGAGTTTGCGGAGTTGGTGGGGCAAACGGATCAAAACCCAGAATTAGAAATTAAAGCGCATACAGTCGAGCAAATGGAAGGGCCAAACCCAATGGTCCCTGGTCAAACGCTGGCTGTCAGTGTGCACGACCTAACAGTTGAGCGCACAATTAACAATTCAACGGTAAAAATTACAAATATAGATTGGGATGAGTTTGTTATTAGCCGTGACGCCAGCAATCTGGAAGATGCGGTGTTGAAATCGCACCGGACCTTTAAAAGAGCTGGTGATCTGTTGGCGCTCGGATACGATGAGGATGCGATTAGCCAGTTACCAACCTATACAGACCGCGTTTATAATCAAAAGGTTAACGACCCGTATTATACACAGCGCGACCGCACTGACAGCCCAGACCCAATGCTGCGTGAAGTTTTAGTGCACGAAGGCATTATCAAATGTGATTATGATGGTACAGGCGTTAAAGATTGGTATTTTGTTGCTGGCGGCGGTGAAAATGTTGTCGAAGTGTTAAAAATGGAGGTTTACGAATGCCAGGTGGTGTTTAGTGATTTCTGCCCAGAACCCATCCCCAATTTGTTTTTCGGGCGGTGTCCAGCCGACAGTTTAACAGAGATCCAAAAAGTACAAACGGTGTTGACACGAATGATGCTCGACAGCGGCTATCTGGCGATGACGCCACAGAGAGAGGTGGTGTTTGAAAACCTTATTAATCCAGAACAACTTACAAATTTAAGCCCTGGTGCACCTGTGTATGTGGACAAGCCTGGCACCATCAGAGAAATACCAATACCGTTTGTTGGCAGCCAAGCCTTAACCATGTTGCAACATTTTGATCAACAGGCGGAAGCGCGGACAGGCGTATCAAAACAAAGCATGGGATTAAACCCAAACGCTTTATCGAATCAATCTGCGACGGCCGCGAATATTGCGTACAGCGCCAGTCTGGGTAAAGTGGAAATGATTGCCAGAATATTTGCTGACGGCGGAATGCGTAAGTTGTTTCAAGGCGTGTTAAAGCAATTAATAAAGTATCAGGATTACAGTCGGATTATACGCATGGATGGTGAAGCGATGGCTATTGATCCCCGGCAATGGGAAATGTTCACGGATATGGATGTGTCGATATCTACCGGGTTGGGCACAGGTAACAAAGATCGTGACATGGCCATGATGAATCAGATTGTTGGCAAACAGGAGGCAATTATCTCGCAATTTGGTCCTAACTCACCTTTAGTTGATCTCAACAAATACTCACGCGCCCTGCAAGATATGGCAGAGGCCAGTGGCATAAAAAATCCGGAACTGTATTTTGGTGAGATACCCGTGGGGTATGAACCACCGGGCAAAGGCCCAGACAAGGACACACTAGAGGCCCAGCGCAAAGCACAAAAAGACCAGATGGATTTCCAAGTTGATATGATGGAATTGCAACTAAAAGCAAGAGGCTTAGCCTTAAAAGAAGCGGAGGTGCAGATTAGTGCTGGTAACACAATGAGCCCAGCCGATATCCAAAAACTCCAATTAAGCTATGAAAAAATGTTGATTGAAGCAGAATTAAAGAGAACAAAAATAGCGGCCGACGCCGAATTAAAGCTGCAAGAATTAGATTTGGAGGCGAGGTTGGAAAAGTACGCGATTGATCAGAAAAGTCGCAGCGGCCAGGGTATTATACCCGGTTAACCTATACTCATTTTTAAACTGTTAAGGAGAGTACAATGCCGAATGTCAGTGGTAAGAAATTTGCGTACACAAAAAGCGGTATGAAAAAAGCTAAAGCGTTTGCAAAGAAAACTGGAAAAGCAATGGCCCGTGCAAAACCAAAAAAGCGTATGTCGCGGAAAACGTAAATGGCCACAACTTCGCAAGTTAAACGCACACCCAGTGGCAGAATTAAATACCGGGGTATGAGTTTTGCTGGGTACAACAAACCAAAACGTACACCTGATGCGGCCAAAAAATCAGCGGTGTTAGCTAAAAAGGGAAGCACAATCAAGTTGGTGCGCTTTGGTGATCAAAACATGAAAATAAAAAAAAGCAGTCCTAGCAACAGAAAATCGTTTAGGGCCCGGCACAAATGCGACAGTGCCAACGACAAGTTTTCAGCACGGTATTGGTCATGCAAAGCCTGGTAGCATGATCGATACTGTACGGCTGTTATCGGATTTGTGGCCCTTGGCGTTTGGCCTTGGTTCCATGATTTTTATTTTGAGCCGATTGTGGACTGATGTGGAATCATTAAAAGAACAGGTCCGCACTTTATTTAGTTTTCACAATAATCAGAAACGCGATAAGGACGAATCATAAGGAAATTTATGTGGATAATACCAAATCGTTTTTACGACACATATCCTTGTGTTCAGGATACGCTGGAATTGACATCGGACTTAGGCGCGTTTTGCCAAACTGCCGAACAGTCGCTTATGTGGAGATCGAAGCCTTCGCTATCCAAAACCTGGTTGACAAGATTGAAACGAAAGAGCTGGATGCAGCGCCTATTCACACGAACCTTAAAACCTTCCCGTTCAAAGAATTTCGTGGATGCGTGGACATCTTATCTGGTGGGTTTCCCTGTCAACCGTTTTCAAATGCTGGGACAAAGCAATCAACAGAAGATCCGCGACATCTCTTTCCCTACATCCTTGCCGGAATCGAAAAGTGCCAACCCGCAGTTGTCTTTCTTGAGAATGTCGAAGGCATCATCTCAAGCAAAACAGGAGATGGAGAATCCGTTCTCAAGTATGTCCTTAGAAGCCTGGAAGAAGTGGGTTACCGAGCAACGGCAGGAGTATTCTCAGCGGAAGAAGTCGGCGCACCTCATCAGAGAA
>Ga0181411_1000361_pt1 | contig 16321 bp, 13 predicted proteins | sample 34SPOviralmetaG_FD_130114 | JGI IMG/M metagenome (GOLD analysis project Ga0181411, IMG submission 130114) | Marine viral communities from the oligotrophic San Pedro Time Series (SPOT) site, San Pedro Channel, CA, USA - 34 SPOT_SRF_2012-07-09 | ecosystem: Environmental > Aquatic > Marine > Strait...
ATTTCCCGCTAGTAAATTGAAAGATAAAATTTCATTTTCTAATTACACAAACACACAATACACAAACACAAAACAATATTTAATGGCGACTTATACCGAACTCTCTTGCCTCAACGACATTCTAATTAAAAGAATGAAAGCACTTGAAGAAGAGAATAAAGTTTTGAAGCAACAAAATAAATTTATGAAAAGAAGAGTTGATTATAATGAATGGGATTGCTTTCGTTGTGCTGAATGCGATATGGTTAGAAAAGACGAAGAAGGAGCACCTTTAAAAGATTTTAATAACGACGCACATTATTATTGTTTTGATTGTATTAATGATGTGGGGCAATGGGAATGTAAGAATTGCGATTATAGTTATTTTGGAAAGACTTTATGTATTGATGGTTCTTGTGTAATTTGTTGCCGTTCCGTTAATAAATACAAATTTAGACATTATGTTAGATACGATATTCACAAATTGAGAATTCTTACAATTGAAGAGAAATACGCAAAAGTTATGTATGAACTTCTTTTAAAAACTGATACTTTTCAACCTTATAGTGATAGTGATAGTGATAGTGATAGTGATAGTGATAGTAGTGATAGTGATAGTTTCTAAACTTAACACTTATGATGTTTCATTTTACCACCTTTTTTTTTTACGGGTTTTCTTGGTCGCTTTGGTTTCTTCGTCTTCGTTTTATACGGCATTATAATATAATACAATATTTTAATTATGTATCCATTAATAAAATTATTGAATATAGATTTAATAAAAGAGATTTACCATTTTAATAACTATTCCAATTTAGACATAGAATGGTTTAAGTTTCAACACGAAGAGAGATTTCGTAAAGTATTGGTTGAATTAGACCAATACTTTTTAGAACCTAAACTTCGTAATGCTTGGATTAACCATATGATAGATAAAATAGTGATAGAATTTGGTAGTATAACTGATGAAGAACTTGAATTTTATAATTACAATTATGGATTTTAGGTGCTGACTGCTGTGGAAATTCTTCCGCTTGATGCCTCTATGCTAATAGCAGAGTATTTGCGAACATAGACATTTACTTCGTATGTCGCACCAGCAACGCAACGAGGAATGGTTAGTTCTAATTTGACCGAGTTTAAATTTTTAAGACTTAACATCCCCCTAATAGCATCAAGATTATCATCATCACCGAATTTAACAAGATACATATTGTATTGGGAATTACCATTAACATCTTGTAGGTCAGCGTCTTCGTGGATTGAGCGATTAGCATCGTCAAACCAGCAAGAACCACGCATTTCACTATTACCTAAATATAATGCTTCAAGATGACTATCAGCACGATAGAGTTCCCGACCAGCACTTGTTAGTTTAATAGAACTAATTTGCTGATGGTCTGCTCCTAATCTTGATACACCAGCACCACCAGCAAGTTTTTGGGCGGCATTTCCACCAAAATCAATAAGAGCAATACCAGCACCAGTCATATCTCTTCCTTCGTTGTGTAGAATAGCGTGTTTGTTTGTGTATGGTAGAGGATTGGAGTGTGCTTTTACATATGTAGCACCCGCTTCATCACCAGCACCGCCAGTAAAACCAGCATCACTTGCCGCAACACCAATTTTAGTATTACCATAACCTTCACTTACACGAGCAAATGCCGCCATTTGTTCTTCTGTCGCAGCGGTTAAAGGATTTGTTGATTGAATATTAATTGCTTTTGTTAGTTCTTGTAGTTGTGCTTCGGTATTTACTTTTTTACAAGTAATAAGCATAGAATGTGTTAAATCAGTATTGAAAAGTTGAACTTCTACATTATTATCACCAGCAGATGCGGTAAATGTTGAGCGGTCTTTATTCCAATTACCAAGAACCAAAGCGAGAGGTTGAGAAAGTGAAAAATTCGCTGCCTCAATTGCTGCTAATGATTTATCTTGAATTATATCAAACTGGGTAATAAGTTCGCATTTATCAATTGTTGGTTCAACGGTGAATGCTCGTGCCGCACCAACATTATTAGCAGCACCAGCAACAAGAACTTTTGTGCGAGGATTGAATTTAATATCCAGCGAAAGTCGTTCGCAGAAACGAGTATTTAACAGATTTTTAAATGGAGTTGAGGGGTCGCTGCCGAATTTAGCGAACATACTGAAAGGAAGAATGGTGTAAATATCTATGGTGTGGTCTCCAACAGAAGTTCCAACATCGTTGTATAGATTTACTGGACGAGCACAAGCAGAAGCAATTGTTCCAGTCATAGCGTTAGGGTCAGCAAGGAATAAATCATCTTTGCCTAAAAGACGCCATTTTTTGCTTTCACTTGAACCAAGATTATATACAAGGTATTTAATACAATCACCATAAACTACTTGGAGTTCTCGTGATGAATTTTTTAATGATACTTGGTCTATGAGTTCGGCAAAAAGTGCTTTTGCTACTTGTGGTGTTGAAGCAGCAGTATTAAGAGCGTATTTAATAGTTGTTTTAAGAACCATTTGTTTTAGAATTCCAAATGCTGGAATTTCTACTTGTGCGTTTCCGCCAAACGAAACCGAATTTACAGGCGTCCGTATAAATTTTTCGGTGAATTTATTTACGCCGCTCTGCTTCATATCGTATATATAGGAACTTTGGTCTGCTCCACCCGATGATGTAGATGAAGCATATAAACTTGAACTTTGATTTGAACTTTTATACCCTACCTTTCGGTATATTTAAAAAGGGAATAGACTGAACCTTAACCATTTATGGCGTTGATTAGACGCTAAATGACGACACCCGTGCGGTCGTTGAAGGAATACCATACTCTATCATAACGAGGTTAGGTATTTTACCTACGGATTACCTATTGTAATATTCTATGCGTTTTTACTATTGGGTTCGGCAATTAACCGAGTTCCTTTATTAAGTTTCCAAAATAAAGTAGTAGCAATAGACTTTAAGGAGTTCCCGAGATTTATGAGGTGTCTTGCCGTATTCTTTAAATAAATACGACTAACAACAGCAATTAAAAAGGTTGCTTACCATTTTCCCCTAAATAGTGCCTTTTATTTAGGGTGGGTTGTTTTTCGTGCCTATTCAATTAAGCAATGCTATTTCCGCCATTTTATATACTATGTAAAGATAATAATATTATTCAAACGAATTTTTTTTTTTGGTAAGAAAATTGATTTATAAAAACTTTTAGTTCTAATTATTATAAAACAAACCAAAATGGAATATAACCAAGCAGCAAAAATTATTCAATCATATTGGAGATTGAAATATATGAGTTGGTTAATCTATAAAAAAGTTGGTGTTAAAAGAATTAAAGAGCATTTAGAATGGATTGATATTTGGGGTTATATTATTATATGTTTTAAATATCGTCGTTATGAAAGGGCACATACATTTAGCGGTTGGTTTGATGGGTTTTTAGAAACGACGATTGAATATGAAATTGAATTTGGTTAGGAGGGTTAGGACTTTCGCACTTTTATTTTTTTTGTGTTTGAAGGGAAAAACTTTTTTTTTTGAAACCTTGAAAGTCCTAACCCTCCTAACCTTTAAACAAAGTTCTCTATTGAATGACTGCTAAATCTTTTTTGTTTTATTGTTTTATATTTGAGTTTATACTTGTCTTTGTAATGTTCTAAATTCTGTGATATAGAACTATTATCAACTCTGTATATTTTTACATTTGAGTTTTTTAATTGAGAGAAAACATTTTCCATTTCATCGTTTTTTGGAATAACTGGTTCATATATATAAAATGGTATTGAGTGGTAATGCGATGCTAATGATAATCCTAATCTCCCTCCAAGCGAATAACCTACAACGGATACTTTCCCATTTTCTTTTCTTGCTTCCGCAATTGCTTTTTCTATTTGTTTATTTGATTGTGTGTATCTTTGTGTGTTGTATAAATCAGTTGAACCAGCAACATTTTCTAAATTCGCCTCGTAGTCGGGAGGAACAATATCCCCCTTTTCTCGTTTAGTATTTTTAAAATCACTACCTTTTAAAACTACAATAATATCTTTTCCATCTCTTTTTATTACTGCTACATCTTCCGTTTTCTCTCTTTCTACACTTTTTAAAGCGTTCAATATTTTATTTGGTTTTTTAGTTGGTATAGTATTTGTTTGATTATATCTAACAATTCCCATAGCGTATGTTTGTTCTAAAAAATCATCAGCAGTTCCGCCACCTCCTAAATCTTGTGTCCCCCTTGAATGTATTGCTGTTAATTCTAATAAACCTAAAAATAAACCTTGATTATTTAATGCCTCCCATACAACATTATCACCAGTAGCAATTTGAGTTGCGAATAAATGTAAAACTCTTGCTGTTCCTAAACCATTCATTAAACCAACTAAATCTATATTTTGTCCTTGTAATTTCCTTACAGCATCGTAATAACCACCATCAAAATATAACCTATATTCTTTCCTTATATAATCTCTAAAATTGTTTATGATTTGTTTCTCATCATCAAATAATGGTTGTTTATTATCTATATTCCTAACAAAAGCATCTATTAATTGTTGTGGAACACTTTCTAATATATCAACGGCATACGCTGCTATATTTTTATCAAGTCCTAATACATCTTTCAATATCTTTTTTAATGCTCGTTTTAAAATATAATCTTTAAACATTCCGTGATAATTTCTTACTTCTAAATCTCTCTTATGATACGCTACATAAAATACACACGCTAAAACAATATAAGGCATTACGGCACTATGCGAAATAAATTTCACTTCTTCTAAATCATCTGTTTTTAATTTTATACGATGATTTCCATTTGGAGTTGTTGCGTGATTTGCTTCGGCAACTAAATAATTTTTTGCTTTATCAACTAAACTATCACCCTCTAAACTTTTTGTTATATATGTATCCATACCTCTAAACATTTTAATATCTCTTAATTTTTGACTACGACTATCCATTAAATTACTTTCACCCTCAAATACATTTGACCCACCAAATTTATCTAATCTTTGTTTTAACATACTCATAGCACCACCTATTACCGCTGCTCTTGGGTCGCCCATAAAAGCATTAGCAAAACCAATTCTATCCATAGCAGTTTTAGCATCACCGCCTACAACTTGTGGTATAACATTACCTATATTCCAACCAGCACTTCTTAAATGCCTTCTATTATTACCTTCTAATAAAAAACGAGACATCACATCACTCAACGCATCTATTACTTTCGTCATAATTTCTCCTTTCATATTTGCTTTACCTTCATAAGTTGGTCTATCTTCACTATCACCTTTACCGCTTGTTTGGTCTGCGGTTTGTCCCATATCCATTCCCGTAGTATGTGCTTCTTGATTGTTTTGTTCGGGATTATGACTATTATCGGGTTCGGGATTTGTTGTTCCAGCGGCGGGAGTAGGTAAATTATCAGTAGGAGCATTATCCCAGTCAGTAGGTCTTGGAGTTTCCCTTCCCATAGGTCTTTCTATTTGGTCTTCACTCGGTGTTCCAAAATTATTAGTATCATTTGGATTAGTATCAAATGGAAGACCTCTTTCCCTATTATACCTTGCCGTTGCCCCTTGTAGTGCTGGGGATAAACTATTAAACCAATCGCTTCCTTGTGGAGCAAAAGCACCAGTATTATTATTGTAGTCATCTAAATTATCCTCATTTACATCGGGTCTTGGAATTAATGGTTCGCCAGTCATACCCTCAAATTGTCCGCCATCAGCACTTTCACTTGTAGAAGGATTATTAGCAGTTCTCGGCACTAATGGTTCAGCAGACATTCCACCTAAACCACTACCAAAATCACTCATACTACCACCCATTCTTAATCGTCTTTCATCTAAATCGGGTTTATATCTTAATTCTTCATCGGTTAAATCTCTGCGTCTTCTACTCATTTATATATAAGTAGAACTTTAAAAATAACTATTAAAGTTGTAATTGAAATACAATATAATAGATTGAATTGTTGTTCTTCCAAAAATATCATTTGCCGCATTACCACTTACAACATCAGCAGAATTTACTAAAACTGGAGTTCCAGTAGGCATAGGAACTAAACCACCATCATTATCATATTTTAAGATTTCAACAACTATCTCATTATGAATTGTTTTACCTATATCAAACTCAATACCACTCATACCCATTTGAATAGTATTTAAACCATCACTTAACGCTAATGGAATACCAGTTGAATATGGATTTGAATTTGCTATTTTCTTACCATCACTATCAGTTTTTGCTGGTGTTGCTATATGTATCTGCGATGTTCCAACTACATCTAAATTACATACTAATTGATTTGGAATGATATGACCTTGAAAACCAGCAGCAGCAGCAATACCAGTTTGAGTTGCTCTATCAACACCATTTAAAGATACAGCATATCCTATCATTTTTAGTTTTTGAATATTAATACCACCAGTTATTTTTACTCTACATTTATTTCCACTATCGGCACTAAATCTCGCTGTAATTGCGAATAAAACCATTATATATACTATATAGAAAATATAATGAATGTATTAGAATTATTTAGCGGAACTGGGTCTGTTGGAAAAGTTTGTAAAGAAATTGGTTGGAATGTAATATCATTAGATATTGATGAAAGAGCAAATATTGTTTGCGACATATTAGATTGGGATTATACAATATATCCAAAAGATTATTTTGGACTAATATGGGGTTCTCCCCCTTGTGATGAATATAGTTGTATGAATTATTGTCGTCCAAATAAAATACCTAATATTGAATATGCTGATAAGTTAGTTTTAAAAACATTAGAAATCATTAATTACTTTAAACCTTCTGCTTTCTTTATAGAAAATCCACAAACTGGATTATTAAAAACAAGACCATTTATGAAAGACCTCCCATATATAGATGTTGATTATTGTATGTTTGACTGGTATATAAGAAAACGAACGAGAATATGGACTAATGTTAAATTAGAAAATAGATTGTGTAATAAAAAATGTGGTAAAATGATTGGTAATAAACATTTGCCTTTTAGTAAGTTAAATATCAAAGGAATAAATAGATTAGATTTAAGACATACAATACCTCCAAAACTACTATATTACTTGTTTTGTTGAATATAGGGTTAGGAGGGTTAGGACTTTCGCACTTTTTTTTTTTTTTTGTTTTTGGGGAAAAAACTTTTTTTTTGAAAACGCCAAAAGTCCTAACCCTCCTAACCCTTAAAGGCATCATTAATTAATTAGTTAAGGTTGTTTAATAAAGGGGGGTTAAAATAGTGCCTAACCCTCCTAACCTTTTAAAAATCTCACCTTTTTAATTGGTTCAGTTGTTCTTGTTTTAAATAATGGTAATGTTCCAACTAATGATGGATTTTGTTTTGTTAAATTGGTAAATAACAAATTGGGATTAATTCTACTTCTACGCATTTTAAATTGTTGTTCTTTCACATTCATTTTTGGTCTTGTATCTAATCGTCTTTGTTTTGGTATTTTTGGTTTTGCTTTTTGTGGTCTTGCTACTCTTACTCTTTGAACTCCTTGTCCTCCTTGTGCTACTCTTTCTGTTCTTTGTATTCTATCGGGTTTATTTGTATATCCTACTTCTCTACCAAACCCAGTTAATCTTCTTCTACTAAAATCATCACTATCTTCAGCAGACATAAAACCCCCATATCCTTCTGCGTCTGTTGAAAATCCTTCTGTTCCCGATTTAGTTTCTGCTGATTGTGCTGATGATTGCCTACTTAATTCACCCGCTACTCTTCGTAAATCTTCTTCTGTTGTTGTTCTTCGTAGTGGAATATTTGGTGGATAAGGTGTTGATGGTGGTGTTGGTCGTGCTGCCGCTCTCGCCATCGCTGCTTGTCCCGCCATTTGTGCTGCTGGTTGTCGTCCTTGTCCTCCTCCTCCTTGTCCTGCTCCCGCTGATGCTGCTTGATTAACAAAATTGGCGAATACTTGTGGGTCGGCAAATTGTGTAATTAATCCCATTTGTTGCCCTGCTCCCGTTGCTGCGGTTGCTGTTTCTTGTCCGCTAAATCCAATATCATCTAATGCTTCGGGTAATTCTGTTAATGCTTTTTTCCATCGTCTTTCTAATGCGTATTTTTCTTTTGCTAAAAATATAAATGTTCTAATTTCACACGCTTCATCATAATCATTTGTTTTTGGTTTATTAATCTCAATAGTATATCCCCACATTTTTAAAGCGTCCATTAATCCTTCTTGTAAATTTGGTGTTGATGTTTTGACTTGTTCTTTTGTATATGTAAAATCTCTATCTTCTTGAATTGCGAATATTGATACTTGTTTATCATATCCATATTTTGATACATCTAAATTATCATCTGTTTTTGTTCCACTATCTCCTTTTTCTTGTTCTTTGATTTGTAATGAAATATTTTCACTTCTTTCTTCGGGAGATACGCCTTGTTGTTTTATTGTTTGCCCTTCTACTAATGGTGGAGGTTGTGGCGGTTGAACTGGTGCTACTTGTGGAACTGGAAGAAATGGTTGTCTTGGTCTTGGTGGAACTCCTCCTGCTACTGCTGCTGGAACTGGCGGAGGTGGTGGAAGTGGTGGCGGTGGTGCGGCAGAACCAGCACCAGTATTTAAACTGCTTTCTACTGGTGCTACTGCTGCGGCGGCGGCAGCACTATCGGGTGCTTCATATTCTTCATCATCAACTGCTACTGCTGCTACTGCTGCTGGTTTTAATGGTTGGTTCATAGTTTCTTCTTCTGTGCCTACTAATTGTTTTTGTTGTTGCTCGTCGGGAGGTCTTAAAGCATCTACTGCTTCTTGTGTTTCTTCTCGCGACCTACCTTCTTCAAAATATCTTTTTATAATATCACCCACAACTAAATTATCTACATCTCTTTCCGCACCAGTTTCTATTGTTTTTTCAAATGCTCTATATAATCTTGCTCTGTTTTCTTCTTTTACTTTTGCTACTTCTTCTTCTCCCTTTGCTCTTGCTCCTCTTAATGCTTTTCTATTTTCTATTCTTTGTGCTTCCATCGCTTCCTCTGCCGCTTTTTTTGTTTGGTCTAACGCCATTTTTTTTCCAGTTTTTATTCCTCTAATTTCTGCTTGGTTTGCGTCTGCTAATGCTTTTTTCTCCGCATCAAATTTATCTTTACTTGCCTTTAAATCAAATTTTCGTTTTGCCTCTATTCTTGCGAATTCTGCTTCACTTTTTGCCTTCTGTCCTTGTAATATTTTTTGTGCTTCTGCTTGTTGTTTTTCTAATGCTGCCGCTTTATTTATTTCTGCTCTTTCTAATGCTTCATTCTGTATTCGTTGTGCTTCTGCTAATGCTAATGATTTTTGTGCTTCTGCTTGTTGAATTGCTGCTTCTTTATTTATTCTCGCTCTTTCTAATGCTTTTCCCTTTGATGCTTCTTGTTCTTCTTGTTGTTTTTTTAATGCCTTTGCTCCTTTTTCTCTTGCTCTTCTTAATTCTGCTTCTTTAAACGCTTTTTCTCCTCTTAATACGCCTTCTTGTTCTTCTTGTGCTTTTTTTAATGCTGTTGCTTTTTCGGCAGTTGCTTTTTCTAATGCTGATGCTTTTTCAGCACTTGCTTCTTCTAATGCTTTTGCTTTATCTTCTTGTGCTTTTTTCCTTGCTCCTCTTAATCTTTTTCTTGCTTGTCCTCGCTCTTTAATTGCTTCGTCTTCTATTGTTTTTAATTTTTCTTGTCCTTCTCTTAACGCTTTTGTTGTTTGTGCCTTTGTTCGTTCCGCTGCTTCTTTCTTTTGTGCTAATGCTTTTTCATTTTCTATTCTTTGTGCTTCCATCGCTGCTTCTGCCTCTTTTTTTGCTTGTTCTAATCCTTCTTTCTTTTGTGCTATTGTTTTTTCTGTTTCCGCCTTTACTCGTTCTAATTCTTTTGTTGCTGATTTTGCTTTCTTCTTTGATTTTTTCTCCCCTGCTTCTGCTACTTTTGCTTTCTTCTTTGCGAATTTTAATTTTTTCTTGGCGGAACTTTTCTCGTATGATGCTTGAATGCCTGATTGGTATTTCTTAAATTGACTAAAATTAAATTCTCCATTACTTTTTGTTGGAGTATGATTTTCTGCTATTTGAGAATGTTCTAATACTGCCTTTTGTTCTTCCATATCTTTTACAAACTCTTTCTTCATCGCTTTATACAAATCACTTGCTATTGCTTTTCTATCATAACTTCCAAAAACTCTTTCGGGTAGTTTTGCTCCTTCTCTCGCTTGTGCTTTTAAAATTGGTTTTACATTTTTTAAATAAAAGTCTTCCAAAGAAAGTTTGCTATGACGAAGTCCTTCTCCTGCTTTAAAATCTATTTGGTCTATATCATTCATTATATCAGCATATGTGTCGGTATATCCCGCCACAATAGCAGATGTTTTTGGTTTATTAATAACAATTTCTCCTGTCCTCATTTTTTTTATTACGAAGTGTGGTAATAAATAACCATCATAAATTATGCCTTTGTTGTTATTGATATTAATAACATATGGTTCTCTTTCTGCCGCCATTCTTTTATATAAAATTGTTATATAAAAAAATTATAAAAAAATTAAGTTAATCCAAATCTTCGTTTATATGCCGATATATTTGAACTACGAGATGTAGAATTACCCCATAAAATATGTCTTGATAAAGCACCAGCAGTCATATATGCTGAATGATTTTCTTTACTATTTGTATGGCGTTTAATATATCTTGCTCTTTGTTCTTTATTCTTTGTAATGGTGTAATCGTCCATTCCAGCAGCACCAAAATGGGTTGTCTTCTTCTTCTTCATTTTACCATCTTTACCCTTCTCATAAAATATCGCCATTAATTTCTTTTTCGCATTCGTTGATTTACTAATTACCATTTTCATTATATACAATAGAGAGAAATTATTTACCAACCATCTTTTTTGCTTTGTTGTGTGCTTTTGTAAAACTCATACCCCCTTTAATATCTTTTCTCATCATTCTCATATGTTTCGCTGTATGATGCTTTGCGTGTTCTTTGAGTTTATCATTCATAGTTGATTTCTTTTTAGTTGTTTTCTTTTTGGTTGTCTTGGGTTTGCTATAATACATTATACTAAATAGAGAGAAATTAATTATTCGGGCATTTGAACTATATTCGCATTACCTCCACTATTCATAATCTCTCCTTCAACAATACTTCTAAACTCGTCTTGTTGAGCGTTTAATTGTTTAAATTTATTATCCCTTTTAATTTGCGTAGCATTATATCCAGTATATGAAAAACCACCTTGAAACGCACCGCTGTCTTTACCAGCATTCCAACCACCACGATTTCGTTTAGTTCTTTCAATAAGATTAACTTCTGCTTTTGCTTTCTTTTTATCAAGTTTAACTTTACCTTTTATTTCTGTGCCTTCTGTTGTGCGTTGTTCTTGTTCTGCTAAAACATCTCTATCAATTTCCATTCGTTTTGGTTTTCGCATTTTGTATTTAACTTTTAATGTTTCATCTTTTGAAAAGTAATCTTCGGTTGCGTGTTTATACATTCCTTTTGCGTTATTACCTCCCATATAATTCGGTAATCTGTATCTATTATTATGATTACGACCCCTTTTCTCTCTAAATTGAGTATTAAAATCGTTAAATGCTCCACTATGTTCTACAGATACATTATATGGTTTAAATGTATTTGGTAAAGGTTTTTGTTCCGTTTTTTTAACAGATGGTGTTAATTTCTCCCATTCATCATACATAGGAGTATAACTATCATTTTCAGTATATATTGATTGCCTTTTCATTTTGCGGGTTCTCTTGTTGTTTTGATAATAAGTCATCGCTATATATAGATATACGAAAATTTAATCCTAATAGGTTATTTTTTTTGCGTAGCGTTTCAATTCTTAAATCGTCCTTCTGTTTTTTGCGTTGCGAACTTTTTATTTTCTTTAATGATTTAGTTTTAAATTTGCGAATTGGGTGAGGTGCTATATATTGAGAAACATAATCATCAATTGTTATAACTCCCGATTTATATCCTTCTACAACTAATGTATTAAATGGTTTTGAATATACACTATCATATATATTCTGTGCTTCGGCATTTGATTTACATAAACCTAAATATTCATTCCTAATAGTCTTACAATCATCATTAGACTTCGCTGGGAATAGAAATGAAAGACTACAATTCGTCCTTAATGTGCGAGAACATAAAACTCTGTTTTGAATTGATACAATTACGCTGAATGAAAAATGTCTGGCGGTCGTAGATAAGAAGTCTAACTCTTCATTATATTTAACATTCTTACGCTTTCCATTTGCCCCCATAGAAGTCATACCAGCAATATCATCAAAAATTAATAGAACTGGCGATTTACTCATACTTTCTTTGCGTATTCTAATTATCTCTTTTAATTTGTCTAAACTATCATAAATAGTTTCTTCACGCATAAAATTCCAAGTATCTTTGTAATTCATTCTCCCAGTAGCACTAAATAAAAATATGTGTTCGTATTTGAATTTATTATCCAGTTCAAAAATCAATTCATTCATAAGTATATTTTTGCCCGAATGTCTTTGCCCTATTAAAAGGCACATAGGGTGATGTGTTAAAGATTGAATACCTTCTTTCATATTAAATTGTTTTAACCCGTTAGATGGTTTTTCACTTACTAATGAATTATCATCATACTTTATTTTTAACGACATTTCTTCTTTTGATTTACTGCGTGTCTTCATTATATATATTATGATATATAATATAAAATGGAATACCTAAAAGAATTATACGCTTGTAATATTGACGAGGATAATATATGGTGTAAATGTCCTTTCAGTAAAATAACGCATCAATTCACAAACAAGACGAAATCTCTCCTTAATAGTGATGATGAACTATTAATAGAAGAAATATATAATTGTCCTTGTGGTAATTCTGTGGTTGTAAATGTAGGGAATTATACAAATCGTATATCCCTACAATTGAATAAAAAAAAAACGAATTACATCGTTAAAAAGAAGTCAAGGAACAGATTAAAGTTATTACAACAATTAGAAATAGAAGGTCGGCGAACTATTAGGGAAAATAACGAACAACCCCTTTTAAAGAAAAACAACTATATCTGTAAATTCAACTGAAATATTGAATGAGGGTTAGGAGGGTTAGGACTTTCGCCCTTTTTTTTTTTTGTGTTTTTGGAGAAAAAACTTTTTTTTTGAAAACGCCAAAAGTCCTAACCCTCCTAACCCTTAAAGGCAACCTTAATTAATTAGTTAAGGGTCTTTAATAAAGGGGTTTAAAATCGTGCCTAACCCTCCTAACCCAAAACCCCTAACCCTCCTAACCTTGTTTAGAAATCTACAATATCATTAGTAAAAGGATTAACTAATTCAATCTTTTCTTTACCCATCATTTTTTGTTTATCCCATTCAGCAAAATCAACACTAACAAATTTTCTACTATCAAGTTCTTTTAATAAATAGCAAGGTTTGAATACAATATATGTTGCGTTTTTCTTTTTTAAGAAAGATATTGATTTGAACCTAAAACCATCTAAATCATTTTTGAATTGTTGAATACCTTTAATGAATTGTCCGTTGGGACGCATATCCATATACCAACCTTCATAATGTGTATGGAGGTCAGTTAGTTTAATTTCAACTGAATTATAGAAACTATCATAATTATAATAACTATCAAAACTATCTTCCATAAGATTAACACCACTAAAACAATCGCAATTAATAATATAGTTTGAAAGGAATAAAGTAGTCATAGGAATACAATATTGAGCGAGACGGAAATATGCTTTACTTCGGGACATTTCTCTTTGTTTTCCGTTGAAATCATAATTTTTAACTTCATCAAATCTGTCTAAATGTTTATAATATAGATACAATTGTTGAATGAATTTTTTGGACGACCATACTTTGTTAATTAAATAATCCCATCTGTTTTTACCATTCGCCATTTTTATTTTTTCTAAAAACTTATTGAGTTCATTACTTTCAAAAACGAACCATCTTCTATCTCCGTTTTTAGTATCAATACAAAGACAGCAATTATTATTTGATGTCGCAACAATTAAAGCATAAACATCAACATCATAAGGACGAACATTTTTAGCATTTACTCTTTGTCTTTCTTCGCTTACAATACCTTTTAATGCGTCCTTTTTCTTTGAACTATCAGCAAAGTTAATTTCATTAAGATTAACAACAAGTTTAGAGGGTAATCCTTCTGCGTGTGTGCCTATAATGTCCTCTAAATTAGTAGTGGAAATATAATGAAATTCGCCGAATATTTGTGAATTGGTTGTTAGAATAACATTTTTCCCAACGCCTTCTGTGGAAATAATACAAATAGCAGTTCTTGGTTTAGCGTGAGGATATAATATTTTATGTGCTAAATGAAAATTAAATATCTTACCTTCTTCTTTACCACCCATAACATTATCAACAACTTTAAGATAGTCATATAAACAACCACCCTTTTCTAATGATTTTGGGTCAAATTTAATTCCTTTTTCAAAGCATACTGGGTTATAACCTTGAAACATATTATAATTATTTTTAACTGATGGTTTTGGATTTGCGGAACAAGTAGGATAAAACTCAATTTCTACTTTACAATTTTTAAACCTATCTTTCATATAATCTACTATAAATGGGATTTCAGTATCGTTGCCTCCTTCTTTTTTTGATGGAATAATCCTACTATAAACATCTCCATAAGAACGCTTAATATCAAGTAATTTTACTGGTGTAATAACCCTTCTATATTTAGATTTGTTTGTTTTTCTACAAGTATAACCTTTCAATCTTGAAAACATAAACAAAGGTTCGGGATTTATAACAAATGTATAGAACTTTTCAAAATAAGTTTTTTGTAAATCATAATCACCATATAAGGTATTTTTGAAATAGTCAATATCAAATTCTTTTAAATATTCTTCGTCGTGATTTACTTCGGGTTCATCATCTTCATTATTTAATATATGTATCCATTCTTCTTCGCCTTCTTCTGCTCCTTTAATAGTCCATTTTAAATTCCAACCTAATTTAGTTGTTATATCATCTAATATTGAAGGGTCTATTTCTTCGGGAACTAAAAACCCATCATAAGCATAATCAAAGCGATTATTCTTAATAATATTTTGTTTCATTAATTCAACTAATACACCTTCTGTAATTTGTGTTTCGTAATGTTGTAGAAATCGTGAAATAATACTTCTTTTTGCTGCCTTTTCTGCTGCTTTGTCGCCTCCTTTTTTTTTGTGTATTTCTTCATACAACTCTTTATTGTTAGGAATAACATATTTGTTTGTAATGTTTTTCATTTCTTTACTTAACAATTTAAGACTTTTATAAATGTCTTCTCCTCGTTCGGCATCAACATTAACACCGATATTCTCTAATTGATAATCTAAATTTCCAAGATTTAACAAAGTAATAAGAATATTTTTTGCTTTTGACTTGTCGCCTTCACAATACCTTTTCTTAATTACATTTAACCATTTATCTCTCTTTTTACAATAAATCTTAATCATTTTATATTCACCTTTTGGAACTTTGGACTTTTTAAGAATATTATATAAGATACTATATTGTGCGTTAGATAAATCATAATCATATAATAATGTTTCAAATACACATTCGCCTTCGTCATCAACAATAGGTTTAACTTGGAGTGCTTGGCGATAAGGTCTTGGTAATGATGATAATGAAATTGCGTTTTTATAATATGCTCTGCCTATTTGTTTTAGATTTAAAACAGAGTGTAATGCTTTTCCTCTAATTTTCTTTTTAACCATATCCAAATGTTTTTTACCATTACAATCTTTAGGAAGATTATTTAGACTTAACCAATTATCATCGCATTTTCTATATTCTAAATTCCTACCCGATTTTAAAATTCGTTTAACTTGTTCCATATCAACGGGTATTGTTGTTCGTAATCCTTTTTCTTTTGCGAAAATAGAATTATCATTAAATGCGATTTTAAACATTTGGTTATTCATAATATACTATAAGAGGTATTTTTCTTTTAAATGGTTTGGTTTGAATAATTAAAACTAAAAGTTTTTACTATTCAATTTTCTACGAAATAATAAAATCGTATTTTGAATTAGAAAGGTTAGGAGGGTTAGGACTTTCAGCGTTTTGAAAAAAATGGTTTTACTCTTCAAACACAAAATAAATAAAAGTGCGAAAGTCCTAACTCTCCTAACCCTAATTGAAAAAATTAATTAGGATAAGAAAATTGACTTATAAAAAATTGTTTTATAATATAGCAAAACCAAAACAAAATGCCTTATGTTAAAGCAAAGGAATATAAACAAATGAAAGAAGAATTAGAACAATTAAGACTATTAAAAACTAATAGTCGTTGGAGATGTGGTGTATGTAG
>Ga0181411_1000365_pt1 | contig 16218 bp, 34 predicted proteins | sample 34SPOviralmetaG_FD_130114 | JGI IMG/M metagenome (GOLD analysis project Ga0181411, IMG submission 130114) | Marine viral communities from the oligotrophic San Pedro Time Series (SPOT) site, San Pedro Channel, CA, USA - 34 SPOT_SRF_2012-07-09 | ecosystem: Environmental > Aquatic > Marine > Strait...
ATCCCCCGTGCGATGTACTGACATATTGGTTATACTTTTTCGCCCCCCCCCATTACATCTATATAATCTTTTGTAATAGTTTCTAGTTCCTCTTGTAAGTCTGCTAGTTGTTTCTTTAGTAGTAACTCGTTTAGTTCTACTCCTTGCAGTCCTTGTTGCATTGTCTTAATTAATGATTGTTGCATCTTAATTAATTCCTCTTGCTTATCTATTATTCTCTTTGCTTCCTCGAATAAGTCTAGTAGTTCACTTGTCATTGTTCTCTGTTGTTTAGTTTATCTAATTCAAATTGTAAATGATTTATAGCCTTCTGTATGCAATCGTATGGACTATCGTGCTTGTAGCTACTTCTAAGTAGATAGGTTACTGCTGTGCCTATGTTGTAGGTTAAATCCCAGTCCTCACATACTTTACGAGCTTCATAGCCATAAGTATTACCTACATAGTAGTTTGGTATAGGATTACTCTTTAAGTCCTCTATAACTTCTTTAGCTTCGTCTCTGTTCCTTGTATAGTCATAGAAGTATTTACTCTTTGCCATTTCTTTTACGTTTTGCTTTTGCCCACGCTGTTTTTTGATTGTGATGTGGTAGACATAAAGTCTGTAGATTGTCTTGGTTTAGTCTATCTCCACCGTCTTTAATCTCTATAATGTGGTCAATGATTATCTTATCTTTATAGTTTACTTTGCCCTCTTCACTACACCATCTGCAATGTGGCTCTCGTTCTATATGCCACTTTCTAAGCTGTCTCCAAGCTCTACTATTATAGAAGTCATAGTTTTCGCTCTTATGCTTCTCAGTAAAGCCAGTAGTCTTCTTACTACTTGCTATCCATTTCTTTTTCTTTCCCTTTGGTAGACTTGGCATTAGTTTAATAATTGTTGATTCTCATCTATCTCTGGAAGCTTATACTCTATAGATATTATTGGAGGAATACCGTTATTGTTTATCCAATCCTCTAAAGAGTCTATTAGCTCGTCTATTGCTCTTTCCTTAGCATCGTCTAATAACTCTGTATCGTCTACTCTAACCTCTATACTAACCGATGCTATTATTTTCATCTTTTATTTTTCTTTTAAAGAAATATAACTTTCTAGCACTTATACCTAAAACTTTAGCAGCTTCTTCTATAGTACTATACTTGCTCAATGCTTTCTTCATTTGTTTTTCTTGCATTTGTTTTATAGTCATTTCTTTTGTTTTCTTCTGCTACAAATCCCACTATAAAAAAGTGTAAAAATATTAATACAAATATAGGCAAACAACTGATTATAACTAACAGTGCAAATAGTGTTCTAAATATGCTGCTTAAAATCTTCAATACTTAAATATGTTTTAGCTTGGTATCTGTTAGCGTTATCTTCTATTCTTTTTTCTTCTACTCTGTAGTCCTCTCTATGTCCAAACATTAGCTGAAATCCTATGTCTGTTTTAATCTTTTTGGGTAATACAAGCTTTAGTCCGTTCTTCGTTCTCTTCCATATCTCTTGATGCCTGGTCGCCCTATTATTGCTCAAGTGTTGTCTTATACTTGTTTATTATACGCTCCATTTGAGATTCGTACCACAGAACAAAATCATAATTTTGGTCGCCTTGCTCCCATACTCTATATAATACAGCTCTTAATCTTTGTGAAGCTGTCTTAGTCTTACCTACTTCAAAGTCTGTAGTAAACTTCTCAACCTCTTCGACCTCTGCCTTGCTTATATCGTCAGAGCTTATTAGAACCATTCCAGGAGATTTACGTAAGCTAAAGACTCTCATCATTGTTTCTTCTGGTAGCTCTTGAGTATGTATGTTAATACTTAGAGTTCCGTCTGCTAGAGTGCTTACCTTGTTCACTCCTCCCTCGAATATTACTGTCTTTTTCATTATTGTAAATATATAAAATTGATTCAATTTCCCAATCTTTTGGGTTTAAAGTTTTAAACAATCGATTGTTAATCCAGCTCTCTAATCTTTTGTTTATACCTTTCGATTGCTTCTTCATAGTCTACTCTGTTTAGTTTTACTATTGTCTTTGCTCTGTTTTCTAACTCCTCTGCTGTGCCATCTCCAAACCTATCGTCTAAGTATAGTCCAAACTTATATTGCTCTCCTTGTCTAAACATATTGCACTTAACGCATTGCACTTGTACGTTTACCTCATCCCAACGAGTAGAGTGATGACTGCGACTCTGAAAGTGTCCAGCTTGTTGCTCTTTCCAATGTTTCTCTACTCCACAAGTAAAGCACTTAACTCTACCTAAGTGGTCTGCATTTCTACGCCTTATGTACTGACTAAACAAAACGTCTAGCTTTTTTTTAAGTTTACTTATTGTTGTTGGCATTGCCTATCTTTTTAGTTTCTCTCTTGTCAATAACCTTGCTAAAAGACTCTACTCTCTTTTTATAGACTTCGTATTGGTCTATTTGATTAGTCTGCTTTTTAAGTGCTTTAGTCATCTTGTAACTTCTAAGAGCTTCATTCCACGTTGGAACATTAACAAAATGTGGACCATCGTTCTCTCTTATGTGTTTATTAAGAGCAAACTTTACCTCATTTAATTCCATAGAGCCATAGTTAGTAGCTAAGTCATTACAAAATAGATTAGTCATCTGTACTACTATCTCAGCTTCTGGAGCTTGTCCTAGCTGGACGTAAAGCGTAGCTATTATCTCATAGCATTCTCTTTTTAGTTCTTTAATGTCGTGAGCATATAAATACCACACTTGTTTACTTTTGTCTTTCATCTTTAGTTTGTTGTATGTGTGTCCATCCAGTTATTAAGTATAATGTGTCCCAAGTTATTTTCTTTCGATATTTAGAGCTTTTGCCATATATCTCAAGCATATTTTTAACCGTTACATCTTCACGTTTTTTAATCTCGTAATATTTACTCATTTACTTGCTTTTTAACTTCTATTAATACTTCCATTAGGCTGTCATATATCAGCTCTAGTTGTTCGCTTCCCTCTGTCCATTGGACTATCTCTCTCTCATATTGATTAGCCACTTTTACTAGCCTATTAAACTTCATCTTTACTACTCCAGAATGTGAGCCTTTTAGATTGTATAGTTGCTCATTAAAGCACCTAAAGGTAGCGATTAATAAATTAAGCTCTGCTGTTTGTTCTTTAGTCATCATATTCTTTGTTTATCATTTCAAGTCCTTTCTGATAGTTAGTTAGTATCTTTTGGACTTTGGTTTGTTTTTCTGTTTTAAGCTCAAATAATCCCTTCCATCCATTCTCTATAGACTGCTGGATAATTTGCGCCTGGTTTTCTTTGTTGTTGTTGGAGATTCTTAATAGCTTAGAAATGGCCGCAGCTTCTCCTAATTTTTTATAGGTAGTTCTGAATTGCTCTTTCCTAAATTCTTTCCATAAATTCCAAGCCTCTAAATTCAATTCAAAAGGATAATCCCTTTCTGTTTTAGTATTATCAGTATTTAGTTTATTTAAGTATTTAGTAATATTAGTATTTAGTAGTGGTCGATTTTCTACATCTAATTTTTCTATATCTAACTTTTCTATTTCTTGAAAATCGGTATGTGGTTTCTCAAAGACTATATAATCCCAAGAAACTATCTTACCTTTTTCACGTTTTTGCTCTCGTTTCATATAGCCATTAGATGTCAGCTCCTTAAACGCTGAATAGATTGCAGCCTTGCCGTCTGTATGCCATTTCTCTACCTCCTCAACGTATAACTTCCAGTCGTTAGGTAAAGCCAAGAGATGGCATAGCAATCCCTTAGCTTTTAACGATAAGTCCTTGTTAAATATAAACTCATTGTTTATAGTTGTATAGTTAGTGGACTTTTCTACTCTAATTCTTCTCATTGAGTGTATATTTAGAGAATGAAACTTTTTCTTTAAATCTGTTTTGACTTGATACAAGCTCAGACTTGATGTCATAGCCTTCGTCTTTAAGTTCGCAGATTCGAGATGTTAGTCTCATTATAGCGTAGTCATTAAACGCTTCTAGTGGTGTAATACTACCTATTTCTTTAAGATGTCTTAATACTTTCTGTTTTTGTGATAATTTCGTTTTCATAATTTTCTTTAATTAGTTGTTTATAAATTTGTTTTCTTGCTGTTTGTGTTTTCAAAGCTCTAATTAGCTGTAACATTTCATTCATATCTATGTAGTCAATATCAGCCTTATAAATGTCCAACAAGTTATTAAATTTTTCATTATATACTGCATCTACATCTAATAAGCTTTTATGTACTTTATAATGATGCATAATAGTAGCGTGATTAACGCTAAAAGCTTTACCTATATGTGTCCAAGGCATTTCTAATAAATCTTTACAAATGGCGTAAACCATACGCCTTATATCTACCAAATGTCTTGCTCTATTTTTAGAACTAAAATCTTTGTCTTTTATACTGTATAAATGACAAGCTGTTTTTTTTAATTTTATTAATCTACTATCCATCAAATTCTACTTTAACTCGTTCATAAATTATTGGAGCTAAGTCTTTTAGCTCTCTCAGCTTCTTTCTTGATTCTCTCCTTGCTTCGTCTTTCCTAGTCTTACTGATGTCTGTACCAGTAGCCTCGTTGATTATCAAGTGAGAATCTTTTAAAATCTTGTCTATTCGTTCTTTTTTAGTCATCTTTTATATTCTTTAAAAAGTGATAATATTCTTGTAAGTCGTTGCAACGTTCTTGTCTTATAACAGTATCTGCTATAAACTTCTCGCCTACGTTGATATACCAATCAGCTAACTTAATTTCTAAGTGGTCATCGTGTTCTATAAGCTCTGTAGCTTTCTTGTTTAAGTGTAACCAGCCACGTCCTACTCTTAATCTAAAAGCATAGCTAGTATCTGTATCGAATGCTTCGTCTCTTGTTGTTTTACTAAAAAGGTAAGTCTGTGCCATTATTTGTTGTTTTAGGTTTTACATCGTTTAAAACGTATTCTTTGAATGCGTCAGCTATTTCTATAATCTTAGGAATATCAGCCTCTCCTACTATGTTACAAGCGTTTGTCAAAGCGTTCTGCTTAATAATATACTCTTGAGTCTTATTGTCCTTAGGAGCTGCTGTAAAGCTCTTACCTCCACCTTGAAACGTAGAAGCTGGTTTAATCTTGTTAATTGTAGTACCGTTGTACTCTCTTGTATTAACTTCTATTTCAGCCTCTTGACCTTCTATAAATTTGTTCTGAGCTTCAGTCTTGGATAGGTACTCGCCCTTAAATCCATCTTCAAACTCTAATAGCCACTTGTAGAAGTGTCCGTATTGCGACTCAAAAGAGCCATCTGATTTTACTGTTTTTACTACTTTTTTCATAATATTTATTGATTTTAATTAGTTCCGTATTTAATGTAAAAAACTACCATAGTGATAAAAGAGCCACTATAAAGGCTTAACACCTCTGTGTAGTATGTTGGTATGAAATTTAACAGAAGTAGCGTTAGAAAGGCTAAAACCATTAAATAAGAGCATAATTGTGTTAATGTAAAGCTAAAGAATTGTACTTGTGTTCCAAGCTCTAATTTAGCATCTAAGTAAGTTGGTTTGTGTAAATCGTTTGTTTTCATTGTTAGTTGTTTTAAAAAGGGGAGATTGCTCTCCCCATTGTTATTTATTTGTTGTTAATTTTATTTAAGTGTTTTTCTATTGTTGACCATCTAACAGCTTTCTTAATTGCCTCTCCGTTTAAAACTATTAAAAAACCATCTCTTAATACTCTAACTTCTACAAAGTCATTTGGTCTGTCAGTCAATTCGATTTCTGCTATCTCTCCGTTTATACAAAATGGCATAACGTGTGAAGCAAAGTTTGTTGGGTCTGTAAATCTAAAATTGTTGTTGTTTGTTGTCATTGTTTTGTGTTTTAGTTTGTTTGTTGGTACAAATATATAACGCTTTTTTATTCTGTGCAAACTTTTTAACAAAAAAAGTGTAATTTTTTAAGTTTACTAGAGTAAAAAAATGTTAAAGTTTTTTAAATATAAGCATAAAAAAAAGGGATAGACGTTAATCTACCCCCTAAAACAAACCTAATACGAGGGTTAACAACTCCCTCTAAAATTAAAACAAGTTCGCAAATATATTAAAAAATATGAGTTAAGTGTGCTATTTGTCCGTATTCATTATGTATAAATCCCTCAACTGCTTTAATACTACCAGTATATCCCTTTTGATAGTGCCAAGCATCAGAGCCACTTGGAGAGCGTAAAAACTCTACCGTCACACCTACGTTATCAAAACTAGTCATAAACTTATAACGTTGTTTGTGGTGTAAATGATGTAAATACCAATAACGATATTTTGTATCTGCCCATAACTTTGGTTCTTCTTGAGCCATATGCAAAGGTAAGTTAGGTAACTTAGCACCGTCTCCGTGAGTCAATCCTATTAGACTATTTTTATACTTATAATACTTTCTGTGCATTGGTTCAGCATCTACGCTAACAGCTTCTGTATTTCTATACCAAGCTTTTAAAGCGTGTGCTAAATGAAAGCCACTTATATAATCGTGGTTACTCATAGAGTGAACACAATCAACTGGAGCTATTTGCATTAACATCTCTACTACCTCAACATAAAGCTCTAAAGCCTCAGTAAAGTGTTTATGCCATTTACCGTCTTTATCTTGTGGAGTGCCTTTTGTAGTGTTTCCTTGTACGTTATCAGTATGCAGTATATCATTACCTATACAAAACAATATCCGTTCTATTGGATAGCCTTCAGCGTTTCTTAGAATACCCTTAACTCCTTCTCTTACTCTGTTCTTAGCTATTTCTATATTATACTCATCTCCAGTTTCACTAGCATCGGCATATTTGCCAATATGTACGTCTGCTGGATTTATTATAAGTAAGTGGCCATCTTGTCTAGTAGGATAATCAATGGTGGGATATTTAGGAGAGTATTGTGAGATAAGCTCCTCAATAGATTGTAAAAATTCATCTTTAGTAAATTCATTAGGTTTAGCAAATATTGAGAACTTCTTACTCTTGTACCAATAATGAGAAACAGAGCCGACATCTATACCAGCCTCGTTGCATTCGTCAGCCAATAGAGATTGTCTCTCTTTGTCTTTTCTATATTCGTCTATAAGTTCCCATTCATCTGTCTTTAGTCTATACCTCTTTTCCTTTGTCATTTATTTTTTATTTTTTCCAATCCTCTAGAACCAAAATAAGCACCTATACAAGTGATAAGAACTATCTGTAGTAGGTCTACCCATTGCTCATCTACGTTAAATGTAATAACTCCAGCATCTATAAATATAAGCAAAGTAGTAGAAACTACAAGCCAAGCTAAGACTAATGGTCTAATGTTACGAGGAAGCCAACTTGATTGTAAGTTATCTGACTCCCATCTTTTAGTAACTTCTTGTTCTATCAGAGCCTCTTGCTCTTGGATAATCTTTTGCAGCTCGTTCTTTAACTGCATTTTTTCTTCTGTGCTTGTGATACATTCGTCAATGATTGTATCAGCTTTGCCTAATAAGTTGCTTAGTATATTTGTTAGTATAGCCATATAGCATCGTTTTTATCTTTATCAGTATCACAATGAATGAAAGTGTCAGCTATGCCGATACGAGTGAATCCAGCTTGTATAAGGCCATTAACTATCTTTTGTCTTGTGCCACTATCTTTGCAGTATATATCAGCAGCGCAGCCTTTTAAATGGCTTGAGTTAGCACTAGCCTTATAACCTTGCTTTCTTAGTCTTTCATTGTGTTGTGGTGTTCTAAATCCAGATGTTATCTTAAAAGGTATTTTAGCTATATCTCTAGCTTTGTCTAGCTTTTTAAGAAAGTCTCTTTTCATATTTTTCCCACTTCCATTAACGTCTGAGTCAAACTCACTTAACTTAAAGTGTTTCAATGCCATATCTTCGTCGGCCTTATTTAGACTTTTTTGCCACGTCTTTAGATTCATTCTTTTTTCTTCGTTTTCGGTTGTAAATTATCTTGTCAGTTGTATATATAATAGAGAGTAATAAAACAGCTATTTTTAACACTACCTCAACATCAGCTAAAGTAGCAAAAGTAAATGTAGTGGTATTTAGTACTAATACGTCTGATGTTTCTTTTAATATATTTTTCATCATTGTCTTGGGTCTGTGCTAATCAATAGCGTTAATGTTGCGTAAAATTTGTCGCTACTAGATGCGCTTCCAGACTTTTTAAAAGATGGTATTAAGCAATCGTTAGAGTTTAATGTTGTAGCGTTTTGTGTGTCTCTATTTAAAACATAATTTATGTCGTTTTGTGCTGTGTAAGTAGTTGTATCTACTAAAGTAATATCTGTTGCTGTATTACCTAACTCTGTTATAGGTTTTTTCCATAAACTAAATACAGCATTGTGACCAGTTGTAGCATCTGAGTTAATGTCCCAAGTAACTCTCTCTATTTTACATCCATCGTGTGGAGCTCTAAAAATGCTATTATTGAGATAAGAGTTAGCTAAGGTGTCTCCATCAGACCAAGTACTACCAGCATTTATATCCATTATGCTAGGGTATCGTGGATTAATCAAAGATGTATTACCGTGAGTATTTCCAGACTCATATAATTTATGAGTTACTATAGTATAATCTCTAAATATAGTGTCCCATTTATCAAGGTTAGATTGTATTATAATGCTTCCCTCTGGGATTATTGTATCAAATGTAGTAGAACTAAAATCTAGTCTAGTGGTTGTGGTAGTTAAGTCAGATGTTAAAGTCACGTTGTATTCTCTACCAGTTCCTTTGTGTATAATCTTTACTGTTTCGCCACTTTTAGCCATTAACATAGTTGGACTATATATCTGTAAAAAAGTAGTAGTAGCTGTTGTAGATGTAACAGAAACTGTTGCTAAGACTTGATTATTTAAGTATCCTTGTAAACTCATTACCAGCTATTAGTGTTTATTGTGTTGTTAGTGTTTAATGTTTCAGCTTCAGTATCATCAGTCAAAGTAGTAGTATTTGTATTTATTTCATACCATTCTCCTTGCCAAGTATCTTCATTAGCTATAAATGTTGTCTGATAAGGCACAAATAAAGAGCTGTCTATAGTAATTCCATTGTGAAATTTGTAGCCATTAGTACTTACATTATTAGTCAATATTTTTAAAGCACCATCAAAGACTCTAGCTCCTTCGTTTTGGCCAGCCATTATCTCATTAAGTAATAGCTTAGAGATAGCTTTACCACTACCACCTCCGTATGCTTCCCAAGTTATATTAGTGCCATCATCCCAAGACGCATTGTTATAACATTGTAATCTACCAACATTCGTTGCAGTTGGTCCAGAGCCTATTAATAAGTCTCCAACTTCATAAGTTAATCCGTTTGCTATGTTTTGTAATGTTATGAAGGTTTGCTTAGATGTACTTTCTCCGTTGATATAAATTTGAAATATTTGTTCTGCTGAGTTTTCTGGAGCTGAATATATATATAATTTAGCTTGGTCTGTTGCAGATGTTATTTCTGTGCCAGTATCTGGGTCGTCTGTTCCATAGTCATAATATACTTTTGCATAACACTCAAAATATAAGTCTCCAGCTATAGGCACTTCAGCAGTCTGAAAGTTTAAAACAAAAGAACCTAAATCGCCACTTACATCTGGCGTGGCGTAAAACAATTCAGAAGCACCAAATATAGTATAAGGCACATTATAGTCTGGAGCATTTCCCCAAACATCATCAGAAGTCCATTGAGCTAGACCACCATTAGTATAAGTAGAACGAGCATAGCGAACATCTCCAGCACCATCGTCTAGTTTTAGTCTGTGATAAAATAAAATAGATTGATTGTCAGTAAATCCCCAACCAGAGTATGTATCATTTATAGCTCTATTAAATGTTCTATTTATTTTAATTGTCTGCCCATCTAATACTTGTAACTCTCCCATATAAAAAGAAGCATAGTCTGTAGAAGTAGTTAAATCGTTTACTCCGTAAATACCAGAGTCAGTATTAAAACCAGCACCAGTTGAACGCCAACCATTCCAAGCTACTATAGAGTTGTTTACTGTGTTACTTGTGCCACTAGCGTTAGTTATTGTTGATGGTAGTAAGTCGTAACTACCAAACATTTCATAAGAGACTTTAGCTTGTTTTAATATACCTAAAAAGTCAAACTTATTACCAGCCAATCTAGTTATGTTAGTACCATCTTCTGAAGTGTTTAAATCTATAGTACCATAGAAGTCTGGAGTATGTGTGCTTCCGTTGTTTCCTTTCTTATAGTCTCTATAGTATTGGTCAGAACTATCCATTTCTTCATAGGTATTCACTTGAATAAAATACCAAATCCCTTCACTTAGATATAATCTAGCTCCAAATGCTTTACAGATTTGATTTAACAGCTTAAATGCTGTCTCTGGCTGTCTCACTCCATTGTTATCAACTGGAGCAAATGTAGCAGCTATAAATCTTGTGTTGTTAAGTGGGTCTGTTGCGTTGTTTCTAGGTATTTGTGAATTTGTCCAATCTACCATAGTTCTGATAAATCGGTCATCTGTTGCCCAGTTGTTATCTGTGTTAATGTCTGTGTTTATAGCGTTAAATACATAACGATAACAAGAATATGCTGATGTAAAAAGATAATTTACATCCTCATTGAATGGTATATTTTCTAAAGCAGCAAGACCACAGATAGCAGTAAGTGTAAATTGTCTTGGCAAAGATTCGTCAGCCTCTGGATTTATTTCGTTTAATAAATTACCAGCCCAAAACAAATAAAAGGTGCTTCCGTTAGTGGATGATTCTATTTTTAGTTGCCACCTTTTATATTCGCTTGTTCTTATAGAGGCTAAAATACTTTGTTTAGCACTATTAAAAGGGTCATTGACAAACATAGTAAACTTAACCTCTGATGGAATTAGACCAGTAAATCTATCATCTGTATCTGTTTGGTATGTTAAGTCAAAACCATTACCAGCCACCTCAACATCATATTGAGTAGCTGTAGAGCTTTGTGTGTCAATTATAGAGACTTTATAATAAGTACCTCTATCGCTTTGAAATTCTCCTACTAATCTAGTATCTATTGCCATTAGTAACCTCTTGTTCTATTTCTATTGTTTCTTGCTCTGTCTGAACTTAGTAATATATCAGCTCCACTTATTACACCAAATACCTCTGTAGAGCCTCCGTTTGTTCCTATCATAGATTTTAATTTATTTAATGGAGCGATGACTTCTGGATTAGTTCTAGCTCCAGCGTACTCTCCCATAAGTCCTAAAGTAGGTCCACTTACAATTCCACCAGTTGCAAATGATGGAACTAAAACACTACCGAGCATATCTCCTAAGCCACCTACTCCACCTATGTTAGAAAATCCTAAGGCTTTGCCTATTCCCAAACCACCTATAATGGCATTTAATGCAGCAGTTGCAGCTAATTGCGCTAGTAGAGCCTTAGTTGCTCTTTTAGCACCTTCAATAAAAGAAGTGAAAAAACCATCTGAACTCTGTAACGCTTGAGCAAAAGTACCTTGTAAAACATTACCAAAGCTAACAAATATTTGACTCATTTCTAAAGCTACAATATCCATTCCAGATAATGTTTCTTCAAAATCTTCTACTATTGGTTCTAAAGTAGCAAAATCATTTTTTACTTCTTTTAAAGCTACAGCCATTGCTTTTATTGGCTCTATTCTTTCTGGTATTCTACTACGCTGAATCGCTGGAGTTGTAGGTGTTGTAGGTGTAGGTACAAAAGGAGCAATAGGCTCAAAGTCTCCTACTACTTTATTGTATTCTTCGTACTCATTTTGTAAGTCTACAATTCTTTTAATAAAATAACCAACAGCAGCAGCAGCAGCAATAAAAGGAGCAGCACTTAAACTAACAGCCCCAGCTATAGCAGTAAATAATGGTATTAAAGTACTAATAGTTGTAACTAAACTACCAAATAGAATTAAGACTGGTCCAGCAGCAGCAAGTATAGCACCATATTGAACTATGTTCTTTTTTTGCTCATCAGTTAAACTACCTATTGCTTTAGATAATTTTTGTAAACCTTTTGTTAATGGGTCTATAAACTCTAATATAATCTCTCCAAACTTTTCAGAAACATCTCCAAGCTCATTTTTAAGCTGTTGTAGTGGTCCTAGACCCTCCTTAGCTATTGCTTCTGATTGACCACCAAAAGCCTTTGTAAGAGCATTAACAGCACTCTCTAATCTATCTTGCTCTCCAACAGTTCCTTCTATTTGAAGTCCGTAACGACTTAAGGCGTTAGTACTTGAACCAACTGACTTAGCAACTAATTTGGCAGCATCTGTTAATTGAATACCTTGAGCAGTAGCAAAGTCTTGAATAAGTGGAGTTAGTCTTAATATTGCATCTGCATTAAGTCCTAGCTGTGCTAAAAAAGATTGTGCTTCTAGAGTAGCCTCATCTCCAAATATTGTTATTTTTTGTAGGTCTTGTGCTTGTTTTTTTAATACATCAAAAGCCTCTGCACTATCGCCTAGAGCTGTTCTAAGTTTGGTCTCTGCTTTTATTTGTTCGTCAAAAGCCTTAACACTAGCTGCACCAAAAGCTATAATAGGCAAAGTAAGTCCAGTCGAAATAGTACGACCTAGAGACTTCATATTATTGCCAAACTTTTTCATAGACCTCATAGACTTCTTGAGTTTACTCTGAAACTGCTTGTCGTTTAGACTTAATTTAATACTTAATGTTTTCTCAGCCATTGTCTTTATTTAGCAATTCGTATTTCTTTTTAATATATTCTGCTCTTTGTCGTTGTTTTTCGATGTCGGTCTTAACTTGTTTCTTCTCCCAATCAAATTTAATTAACTTGTCTGGAGTTAGGTTTTGTCCTTTCTTAGTATGTGGCTGTAAATTAACACAAGCCAACCATCTCACTCGTTCCCATTCCCATTGCTGTTCTTTCTCTACTCTATCGTTTACGCCTTTCTGCATACAGAGAAACTCGTGGAAAGTTAAACTCCAAAAGTCTTGAGGTAGTAATCCGAAGCCATAACCTATAGCCTCTAACTTATCCCAAGTTACTTCTTCTTTGCCACTTTCTTCGTGGCTTTGTCGTTTCCCTCCGTTTCAAATTTAGCAGAGAATTGATTAGAGAATATCTCTAGCACTTTATTAAGTGCCTCAAAATCTTCGTCTAACAAGTCAGCGACATCATCAACATTTAAAGAACATTCTTGACCACTCACTCTAGAGCCGTCTTTTATTCCGTTTAGGATTAGATAACAAGCATCGTCTAAGCTCATACCATCTCCTAGCTTATCTAAGTCAGCTAAACTTCTACCAGTATCTTTACAAAATAACCTCAATGAGTTCATTCCAAATCTTACTGGGTAATCTTTTCCGTTTATTATAACTACTTCGTACATATCTTTGTTAGTTTAAATTATTGCTAGTTGGAGCAGAGCCTAAGCTCATACCCCAACCAACAAAGAAATTATTATCCTACAGTTAATGCTCCAGTTCCCTCTATTGAAACAGAGTAAGTTGGTGCGTCTTCAGTTCCTCCACTTACTTCAATTGAAGTAATAAATCCAGAGCCACTCATATTATAAAGAGTACCGTCATCTATACCAAATACAAATGTAACTGCTGTTCTATCCAACGCTTGAGTAAATAATTCTTGCACATCAGTATCTCCAGCAGTTGCTGAGAAGTCCATAAGACCATCAGCCGAAAGACTGAAAGATTTTTGACCACCTAACAAATCTCTGAAACCAGCAGAGTCTTTAGTTGAGATGTCTATTGTATCTACGTTCATACTTAATGATACATTCTGTGAGTGCATCAGTTTTACAGCCACCCCAGCAGAAGCGGGACTGACTTTTAGGATTAAATCCGTTCCGTTAAAAATCATTTTTTAAAATTTTAAATTCATAAATTAGCTAATATCTAAATCCTCAGAAGTTTCCTTCTTCTTAGACTTTTTCTTTGTTGTATCTATTGCATCGTTATGCTGTAAGAAGTTAAAGACTGCTCTTACTACTTTGTAAGATTCGCCTTCTTTGTATTCTACTCCTCTACATTCAATGTTCTTTTTTATCTTTACTTTATAGGTTTCCATATTTATCTATTTATGTTAAATCTGTAATCTTGTGCAATACCATACAAACCAATAGAACCAGCACTATCATCGTAAAGCTCGTTCTGGTCTTGGTAAAATATCTTATCTACTACTACACCACTATAAGTGCCACTAACGTAGTCTAGAGCTGTTCTAACGTGACCAGCTAGAGTTGTCATATCAGCGTAGCTATTGTGATATATGCTTATCTGAACTCTTACATAGTCATAAGTACTTACTCCGTTCTTAGTGTTGTTAGGCTCATCTGCAAACATCTGATAAGTAATATATGGTAACTTAACGTCAGTAGGGAAATTGTAACGACTAGGAAATATTCTTAAGTTACCACTTGTAGTAACTAAAGGAGCTACGTTAGAGTTATTGCTTAAAATATTATATATTACTTTTCCTATCTCCATTACTTCATTCTTTTGTCAATGAGTTTTTTTATTTCTCCTATTACGCTATTAATAGCTGTGTTACCTTTACTAGCAGCAGTCTTATCTAACATTCTTAGACCTGGTATTCCTTGAAATCCATACTCTAAGAAATAGAAATAAAATCCAGACTTCTCTTTACTAGCAAATGATTTTTTAACTCTTGGTCCTATATATACTGTAGGTGGTTTGCCTTTTATGTTCTTACCATTAATTATACCTAAAGACTTTTTAAGTTGTTTAGATTCAACTGGCACAATAGATTTAAGCTCTTGTAGTATAGGCTTTGCAGCTTTACGCAAACCTTGTCTCAATAGTGTCTTGTTTTTACTATCAGACATATTAAGTTTCTCTAAGTCCTTAATTAAAGAATTTAGCTCTCTCTCATCTATTTGCGCTGATACTATCATTGCTCTGGAAATGGGTTAATGCCGTTATCTATTAATATGTTTATCCAATCTATTTCCTTAGTATATAAGTCTACATTGTCCCACTTAGTCTCTAAGCATTGATAGGTTTCTAGCACTCCATACGATACTATCGCATCACTATCGTTCCATACGATGTAGTAACTCTTTACCTCTGGGTAGCATATTTCTGTTAATCTTAAACTCATCAGCCAGTTAAATTATTTAGTTCGCTATCACTTAAAGCCTCATTAAATACTGCTAGTGCTTTGCATTTACCGTAAAAATCGTTGTTACTATCTCCACCATCAAAATTTAACCTATCGAAAGTTCCGCTACTCCAAACACTTGCAGACGTATCTACTCCAACTTCAACTCCATCAACCCATAAAGCATAATCATTCTCTTTATATTTACAAGCTACTTTTGAATTATTTGCTATAATTCCATCATATTTAATATTGGCTTGTAAAACATTCCCCACAAAAGCAGCAAACCCAAATTTACCGCTTTGTTCATAGTAAAAGTAAAGTCTATTGCTTGTAGAACCATTTGATAGGCTAATATGTGAATTAGATGTGTACGTTTCTGCCAAAGCTGCACCCTCAAAATATAAAACACCCTCTGTTGAGTTTATTAAGTCAGCACTACCAGCACCAGTTGCAGTCTCTGTAGCTCTTGTAACTGTGCTTCCAGTTAGTGTTGGTATGTATGATGTAGCGTAGGATAGTTGTTCTAGTTGTGCGCCCCATATATATATACCACTCGTTCCATCTCCTTGATAATCTCCTTGACTAAGAGATTCTAATGAATTTATTCTACATATTTCATTACTTGATGCACTTGTTTTAGTAATTATATATCTATACCAACCATTTCCATAATTTATAGAATCAGCAGTTATATCTGCACTAATGTTAGAAATATTACCATTATCTAAGTCAAACCTCGCACCACTTGAGCCAATCCTAGTCCAAGCGTATTGTCTTTCATCTTTTTTAAGAAATACAGAAAAAGTAACAGTTGAAGCGGAACTTGTAGAAGTAAAGTCTATTCTATGTTGATTGTCTGCATTGTTTTCTATTAACTTACTTGCGTTGTTTTCTCCACTTGGAGAAGTAGTTGTATTAGTTGTAACACTTGAATTTTGTTCAGTCCAATTTTCAAATGTCTCACTATAAGTAACAAGATTAGTAGAAGTAGGCTCTAACAATATATGACCATTATCTCCATTACTATCATAGCTTATTCTTGGAATGTTGTTGGTGTCTATTACTTCTTTTACTGATACGTTGTCCCAAAAACCATAAGCCCCGTCATCATAAACATAAAGTCTTAAATTCTCTGTAGTGGAACTAGCTATAAAAA
>Ga0181411_1000368_pt1 | contig 16079 bp, 14 predicted proteins | sample 34SPOviralmetaG_FD_130114 | JGI IMG/M metagenome (GOLD analysis project Ga0181411, IMG submission 130114) | Marine viral communities from the oligotrophic San Pedro Time Series (SPOT) site, San Pedro Channel, CA, USA - 34 SPOT_SRF_2012-07-09 | ecosystem: Environmental > Aquatic > Marine > Strait...
TAAAAAGATACAGTAAATTTTTCTGCATTAGACGTACCTTTTTTTAGTTGTTGTAAATCTTGTCCTTCTAATATATGATGTAATATAAGATACTCGCCTGACCCTATATTAGTGTCTGCTGTAGTACAGTCTAATTTCAATGCTTTTGTGAATCCAGGCAAATCTGTAGGACTGTCTTGTGTCATTGTAAATCTAGCAGAAGTTGATGAAAAATTTAATTTAAATCTATCTACAGTAAAATATCCATCTGAAGCACCTAATCCAGTACTTGAGGTGCCTCTCTGGGCTACTTTCATAGCACCATTGATAACCATATTTCTACGACCTAAGTTTGGAACAACTTGATTATTTGTAGTTTGTATTTTACTTAATGGCATCTCATTACTCCGAAGGTGCAGTCGGCCACTTTACATCTTCTAGTGACTTATATGTGTTAGTTATATCACGAAGTTTCTGACGATACTCTTTCCAATCTGCAAAGTTTGAAACCGAACCACCTTCTTCTCTTTCTTTGATTACAACCCAATCTGATTGTGTAAGAATATTATTTCGTTCCATGCGAAGTTCATTTAACTTAATCTCTGCAATCTTTGTATCAATTTCTTTTTGAGTTGGCAAAGTTTTAGAATTGTCATGAACAGTTACATTGGAAAGAACTTTATCTGCATTTGAATCAGTCCATCCCCACCATTGACCATTATGCATACCAGCAAGAGCTTGTTCTAAATTACTCATTATGTATCTCCTAGTCTAGTAAACATTGCTTGAATTTTGGGAACGGTGCAAGGGTTAGCACTTTCTATATAATATTTTATTTTAACATTTGATGTATTTGTAACATCAATAAATTGTTTTGTAAACGCTTGCATCTGTGGGTCTGATGCAACTCTATTTCCTGCTTGACCTTTAATGCCTGTTTGAGTATATGAAGAATTATCTGTTGTTGCATAGATAGATATTGCAACATGACCATCATTACCATTGTGAGCGAACATAGCATCAGCAGTCACTTCCCATATTCCAGTTGATGGAAAAGTAAAAACGCCAGAAGACTCTGACATACCAGTTCCAATAAATCCGATACCAGCATCATTAGACCTACTCCAATTTGCAGTAACATATGCAGAACCGCTAGGCGCAAAGGATGTGGACATTTCCCAAACATCAGCAGATGTTATACTATTAATTCCAGTTAATGCAGAACCATCTAATGCTGGGAGAGTTCCAGAAGTTGCAAGTTTTCCAACTGTAACTGCATTGTTAACAATCTTATCTGTAGAGATAGAGTTTGCTGGTGGAGTAGTTGTAACTTGTGCTTGACTTTTGTTTATGACGTAAAAGTTTAGACCAGTTGCAGGCGCTTCAGACATAGTAAGAGTTGTACCAGCGGCAGAGTAAGCTGCAGTTGGTTCTTGTCTTACGTTTCCTACGAAAACTTCAAGGTCATTTGCATTTGCAACTGGGTGTGTCAAAGTGAAAACAGTTGTAGACCCATTTGCAGTAAAGGACTGTTTTGGGTTTGCACCTACGAAACCTTGAGTTGGTGTAGTTCCTAAAAACGGCATACCCTACTCCTATGTTATCTGCATCAAACCAAGAACTGCATCCAGAGATGTAGCGACACTTGCTTGAACTTTTAAAATATCCCCAGTTTCTAGTACATACTTTTGACCAGCGAAAACTTCAAGAGTTGTATTTGCTGGAATAGTTACCTCATTCAATAATAGAGGTGTTATACTTGCAGAGGTATCTGTTAGTTGTACAGTTGCGTTTACTGAATTATCTGTCTTGTTAGTTAGTGCAAGACCAAGAATAATTCCAGTTGTAGCAGCTGGACAAGTGTATAAAGTTGCAAGAGCAGCGTGGTTAACTGAAACTAATGATGCGTTTTTAAATGTGTTTGCCATATTCCTTTTATCCTAAAGCGATTGCTAATGCAGTAGCGTCATCAGCAGGGTCAAATGATAATTTTGCACTTGTGATTGCTCCATCTGCAACAGTATTTAGTGTGTTTTGTTGTGATAGTTGTATCACTTGTATATTATTCGTTCCACTAGGTGGAGCAGAAGTAAATGTTAATGCAGTACCGTTAACTGTATATGCATAACTTGAACCATACCTTTGATAAACATTATCAACAAATACCATAAAATTAGATGCGTTTCCAGCAGAAGGAACTTGTGTTAATGTGAATACAGTTGTTGACCCATTACCATTAAACTCATCTATGTGTGGTGACGCTTGTGCAGACACCATTGCAACCGTTGAACGACCAAGGTATACAATAAAAATTCTTGCACCGTTACTTGGTGCTTGTGCGAAAGTAATCTTAGGACTACCACTTGACAAAGAAATATTAAAAGCGTAATCTGGTTCTTGAACAATACCATCAAGAGATACCATAATTTGACCAGCTTGTGCAACAGCAAAATCCAAGTCATAAGTCGTAGTAGACCCATTACCAGTAATCAACTGTTTGTCAAATGTACCGAAGGACGGTTCTATTCCAATATAACTTGTCATCTTTTATCCTTTAATATATTTAGTCTGCATCTGCGATTGTTAACTCACCAGCGTCAACTCGTTCTTTAATCTCATCCCAATGTCTATTTCCTTCAGTCATTGGTACAAACATTTCTTGACCATCAATCTTTGCTGAAACACCACTCATAATTGCATCTGCTGTATCTGTTTTACCAGCTAACTCTATCCACTTTAAATTTTCTATTTTTGATTTCATAATATTATCCTTTAAATTTCTGCATCTGCTTTAAAACCAGTTTTTGTTGGTTGTGAGGTACTTCTATTTGGAGTATACATGGTAAACTGGTTTGGTGTAGAGTGTAAATTTGCACCATCAGTATAGTTACCAACACCATGAACAATATAGTGTCCAGAACCACCACCACTAGGTAAAGATACATCAGTACAAGTTGTTACGGATGGATTTGCTCTCATCTGTTCTGGGAAAGCAATGTATATATTTTGTCCATTTCTACCAAAATATAAATCACCAGTGGTAAATTGAGAACCATAATTACTTTGATAATAATATCTCATGCAATCTCTAAGGTCTTCATGAAAAGGTTTGTGTTCAAAATCTGTTGCCAAAGTGCCAACCTCAAATTGAGCACCAGTTATTAACCATGTTGCACCAGCAGTTGTTTGGATTGCGTTTGTTCCTTGTCCATTCGCCCAATAACTAGAGGAGTAATTTTGCCAACCACTTGAAGAATCACCACCTTTATGGTCACTACCAGCACCCAAGTGCCAATTTACCCAAAGACCTTCTCCAAAATCATTGACAATTCCACCTCCAGCAGTATCGGCTAAGAAGGTAATCGTCTTCTTTTCCCATGTATTGGCTGCAGAAATAGTATATGTTTTATTGTGAATTCTTCCAGTACTATCTGGTTTATATAATCCACAAGCGAATGTACCAGTTATAGATGATTTAACATAAAATTGTAAAGTACTTTGTTGTGCGTCAGCAGTTCCATACTTTAAAGATTGACAATTAATTGCTTCAATTTTTTGTGTAACATAATGATATTCACCAGCTTCATTCGCATCAGCTTCTGCTGTACCAGTTGTCCATTTCATAGACCTTTCAAATCTTGTTCCAGATGGAACATCAGTGACTCTTGTCACAGTTCCGTCAAGAGATTCATATGCATTTACACCCCATCTGTATCTATCAACTGGGCCATAATGATATGTTTGTCCATCATGTGCAAAGTTCTGAGCACCAGAAGTATTTCCTCGTTGGGCTACAGACATATTGCCATTAATCAAGAGATTTTTACCTCTACCAACACCAGTTGTTTTTACTTGTGTAATTGCACCATCAGTAATATTTGCAGTTACAACAGAATTATCAGCAAGTTTTGCATCCGTCACTGCATCAGCAGCAAGTTTTGCAGTTGTTACCGAACCGTCTGCAATATCTCCAACTGCAACTGTAGTATCTTGATTTAAAAGTTCTGATAAGTTTTTTGCGTTACTAGCCATTATACGAAATACCTCGCCATTATTTGTGAATTATTTACTGGAGCAAATGTAAACGTAAGAGTTGCACCAGAGATACCATAATCCGTTGTTGGTTTCATTGCAACACCATTATAAAATACAAATACGTCATTGACAGATGCACTATTACTTAAAGTAAATGCAGTAGCAGAACCGTTACCAGTAAAGTTATCTAGAAACATTGATACTGCTCGTCTTGCAGTTGTTCTGATACCAAGGTGTTTCACTTCAATCTCTGCACTATTATCTGGTGCAGAAGTAAATGTTAGTACTCCAGTTGTAGTATTGACAGAGTAGTTTGTTGAACTCTTCTGTAGAATACCATCAACGAATACCATAATCTGTGTAGAGTTTGCTGGAACTTCTGTTAAAGTAAATGTGGTTGCAGAACCGTTACCAGCAAATGTGTCTGTAGTAAATGTTTTAAGTGTTGTGTCTAATTCGTTTGCACTAACTGAACCAGCAGCTGGTTTGTGAAAGATACTTGTAAGTCCTCTATGAATTACATAGATACTATCACCATTTGCAGGCGTTCCAGTAAATGAAATAATCTTTGGACTATTACTTGCATCATCAGTAATCGTATAGGCAACATCAGGCTCTTGAATAACATCATTTACAACGACCATCACATTCTGTGAAGAACCACCAGGCACTTCATTAGTTAATGTGAAAGTGGTTGCAGAACCATTTCCAGTAAAATCTTCTTTTAGGAATTGAGGACTAACTCTGTTCTCAATTGATGCACCTATGTATGACATATTACGATACCTCTTGTAGAATACCAGCGATTAAATCACAAGTAGCTGCACTTGCAAACGCATAAACCTTATCATTTGAATTTAGAACAATCTTTTGTCCAGATACAATCTTTAGAGTTGCAGATGTTGGAATTGTAACATCTTTTACAATATTGTATGCTTTATAAATTACTTTTGTACCAGCGGCAGTTCCGTCAGCTGCACTAGCGTTTTGTGCATATGTGAATGTTGTTGTACTTGGAACAGATGCAACCTTATACAATCCATTGACGTATGCAGTTGTTGAACCAGTTACATGAACATATTGTCCAACACTTAATCCGTGTGCAGAACCAGTTGTTACCGTTGCAACATCACTTGAAGATACAATACTTGTGATTGACCCAAGTGTTGAACTTACGTCTTGAATGAAAGCAGTAAGTGCGATACTTGCTGTTCCAGTATTAGAGGCATCTAATTCAACTAAAATTGAATTGACACCACTTGAACCATTGTTTGCAGTGTAAACCAGTTGTGGGCCTGTAGCATTATCAGTCGCACTTCCAGTGGATTGATAATTCTCCCCAGCGGTTGGAATAGTTGCAAAACTATTTACGAAGTTATTAGCCATATTTCTTTCCTTATCCTAATGCAGTCGCTAATGCGATTGAAAATCCTTCAGTAGATATTGTACCACCAACTGTAGGAAATGTCAAGTTAACAGAACCGTTTGTTATATTACCACCAGTTTGTAAATTTCCAGCAGTTAATGTTCCAGAAATTGTCACTGCATTTGGTAAACCAATAGTCACGGCATTACCAGCACCAGATGTTTCAATTTCATTTGATGTTCCACTTATTGATAGAACTTCAGTATCCAAGTCAATTGCAACTGTACCACTATCTGTAGTAACATCTAAATCAGCAGCATCTAATGCATTATTAATTTGAACTACTGCTTCAATAACATCAGTTGCAGATGCAATAGTACCAGATGCACCAGTAATACTTGCAATGTCACCAACGTCAGTTGCGAGTTCATTAAACTCAACCCTAAACTGGTTAAATGTGTCACTTGCAGTTACATTTCTATCAGCCATCTTTATCTACCAATTTTATTAAGAGAGTTTTAATTTCATGCATTTCGGACTTTAATATATTTATCTCTCTTGTTGCATCTCTTAGACCATCTTTTTGCATTTCAAAAGTTTTCTTTCGTGCAATAGCGGCAAAGTATGCATCTTTATTTGTATTTATTATACCCTTACTGTGTGAGTCTTTTAACAGATTTGTATATCCTTCTACTTGATTTCTTTCTGACATTTTATGTAGCTAATGCGATACAACGCAAGTCCTTTATTCTTGGTGCTTCAGCACTATTTGTTCCTTGCATTACAATCTTAATTGCAAAGGCAATAAACTCATCTAGTTCTGCACCACTACCATCTGATTTTTTACCAGCAGTATATCTATATTCTTTAAAGTCATCATCTGTAGTTGAAGCGTTAACAACCGTATCTGGGCCTCCGTTAGTATTAAAGAACGAATACCCAATTTCATCAAAGTCAGATGCATCATCTGAACGAAGTGTTTTAAACATTAATTTAACATTTGCACTTGACAATCTATTCATATCAAGTATAACTGAAATACCAACAGCAGGAGTATCTAACGCAACTTTTCTTGTGATATAAATTGCATCATTCTTATCACCAGAAACTGCTTCTGAAGATACATAGTCTCCTTGAAGTGCAGACACACCCATATCTGTTTTAGTATCAATCTTATTTAATCTATTTGTAAATGCAACGACAGACTTTCTATCTAATTCAATCATAGGTGATAAGTTTTCTCTTGTTGATGTTAAGTTAACATCTAAGAAGAATGATTTTGAACCAGATAGTTCATTTGTTTCGTTGATATCAGAACAAATAATTTGTGGTTTATCAAAGTAACAGTTTTCATTTAAAGTAACATTTTTTGCAAAAGAAGTACCTTGTAAATTAAATGAAGTTTCAGTACCAGAAGGTGAAGTTCCACTTGTAGTTCTGATACTAGAAGTTAGTTCTGTATCTGGTAATTGAATTGCAGGCAATAATGTTTGTAATCCATCTGCTTGTGAGTTTTCAGTTGCGACTACAACTGAACCACCTTGGTTTGAACTTGATGTTGCTTGTGTTGTTGTTGAAACTGTGTAAGTATCAATATCTGTATTTGCAAGTGCAGTGTGAGTTTTATTAATTTGGTCAAGAGGAATACCATTTAATTGATAAAGTTCTACAGTTGCATTTACTAAATGTGTTGCGGCTGTTGAACTATCATAACCTCTTGTGGATGCAGTGATTGTAGTACCAGAAATTGTACCTACAATTTTTTCATCACCAATCTTAATGTAAATATTTGAACCATCATTACTTGCAACAAACTCTGCATTTGCATTTATTGAAATACTTGTTTGAGATGTTGAACTAATCGCACCAGCAAGAGTTGTAGTAATACCAGAAGATACACCACTAATTGTTACGTTATTAGTTGATGCATACATATGGTGATTTGGATGACTTACTTGTATAAATGCTTGACCAGTGATAGTTCTAATTGGGTCTACAGGCAATGTCTGTGAAGGAACAGAATCATTTGTAAGAGTTAATTTTCCAGTTGAACTAGTATCAAATGATGCACGATAAATTGTAAATTTTAAATCTTCATAATCATATGCAGTCCAAGTTGAGTTGTTCTGTGATTTAAAGAGAACACCTAAGTGTGGTTGTTTTGAAACCATTCTTGTTCCACCAACATCAATTTCACCCATTCTAGAAATCCAGACAAGGTAACTTTCACAATCGGTAAATAGAACTACACAATATTCAACATTATCTTTTAGATATACTGGACTATCAAATCTAAATGTAGTTGGTGAAGATGCGTTTGCAGTCAAGTTAATATTTGATATTTTTACACCACTAACAGCTCTTGCAGATGCAGTATCAACTGTGAGTGATGTTTCAGATGCTATTGCAGTAACTTTTGTAACAAGTGCTGATGTATCATAGTTATTAATATCAACTGAAATTCCAGATACAGTATTACCAGCACCCTTAATTGTAATTGTATCACCAACTTTAATTTTATGTCTACCAGTTAAGAATTTTGTATTAGTTCCAGTAACAGTTGTTGAACCAGAACTCATTGTAACTGTACCATCAATATATGGTTTTAACCATCTGTTTGCACCAGGCACAACCTTTGCAGTTGGAATACCATTTACCACTTCACGAATTTGACATAGTACTGGAATATCTTTATCCTTCCTTTGGAAGAAAACATCTACTTTAGTAATAAATTCTCCACCAGATGAACTTGCAACAAAGGTTTGTGCAAGTGGGTCACGCCTTCCGATTTGTTGTTCTGAAGAAGTAACGACACCACCATCATCCGTATCAAATTCCCTAGTATCGGAAACATCTGTGGTTTCTATTCTACCATTTTTAGTTGCGATAACTTCTTCTTGAATAGTTCTTAAAATACCAGTTGATGAAAAAAGAGCTTGTGCAAAAGTTTCTGGTTCTGGACTAATAACATTTGAAGAAGAAGATGTTAATCTGAATAGTCTTTCACCAGTTTTAAATTTTGGATTACCAGAAGTATTTGGGTCTGGGAGTTGATACAATCCACTCACTTCACCACCACCATCTGTAACAATTGCACCACCAAGTGAACCACCAGTTGGTGTACAGAAAGAACTTACATCAACTTTATCGAAGAAAGGATAAACTCTAGTTAAAGGTTTCATTCCTTCAGCAGTAAAGTTAATATTTTTTGCTCTCATGAATGGTATCAATGCAGTAGAACGAAGTTTGTCACCAATAGATTCATAATCCATATCAACAAGAACTTGAGTATTTAAACCAGTTCTTGCTTGTTGATGAGTTGTAGTCGTAGTTGTTCTTGTAAAGGTTTCTCTAATTAAAGTATTACCTCTCCAGAAAGTGTTTGAACCAGCATTATCTCTCTGAACATCTGTAACACCAGACCATGTTGTCTGCCATGCGTTCCATACAGTTCCCATTGCATTTCCAACTTGTGCAACTAATTGGTCAAAGTTACCCATTTGGTCAATAATAAGTGCTGGTAGTCTATTAACTTCAAACCATTCATCACCAGTTGGGTCTAAGGTACAAACGCCTGTCCACTGAAATGTTAAAACTGGATTTAAATTTTCAACTCTAGTTGCATATTCTTGTTGAGCTGCAACAACATCTGTATAAGGTAAAGTAACAAGGTCACCAGTTTTTTGGTAACTATCATTTGTTCTCTGTGTATCTGTAGTATTCTCTTCTTTTAGAGTGATACCTTTCATATAATACTTTGGACGAAGTTCTTTGTGTTCATAATCTATCGCATTTCTATAGTCATCATTCTGAACATCACCCACAGAGTGACCAGAAAAATTATCTACAACAAATCCAGATTTAAATCTATCTAGACCATTATTATCTTGAACTTGAAATGACTCTGTAGTTTTTTCTAAAAGATTAAGTGCAGTGTAATATTCAATTCTACCAATACGTCTTTCTAAAACACCAATATCTTTCATAGTATATCTACGATTTCTAGATTTTACAAAGACAATATCATTAACATCTAAAACATATGCAGGCGATTCAAAAGTTGCAACCAACATAGCTTTTTCAATTTGTTTTGGAAACTGAGGAATTTCAGCAGGAACACCTTGAACAAGTTTAAAGAAACCTTGTTCAGTCAAGAATAAGAAATCCTTTCTTCCAAGAAAGAAATCAAAGTCATATTGAAAATTTGAATTATCTTTTGGAATTAAATTTTCAGATGCACCAGTTCCAGAAAAACTTCTGTTATTAAAATCAAAACAGTAAGAAGTTATTTTATGTGCAGTTTGACTTTGAATAGATGTTGCAGTATTAATTGTACAGTCTCCAACTCTTGGTCTAAAATCAACTGTATCTCTTAAATCATATTCACCAGTAGGTTCTCTTACGTCTGGGTCAACTCTAGTTGCAGTATATGTTGGTATTTCTTTATAATCAATTGCACTGTAAGAGTCAACACTAAAGAAATCACCAGTACCATGTGAGAAGTAGTTAGATACAATTAACAATCTACCAACTGGAGTTGGTTTAGCTGGTTTTCTTACAATTCTAGAAATATCATAGAAGTTATCTCTTTGTCCAGTATCAAGTGTAAATCTACTGGTAATATCTTTTGAACCAGCAGTTAATGTTCCTAGTGTCGCAGTTGCAGTAGATGTTCCACCAGTAATAGTTTCATTTGCAACAAATTCTCTACCATTTGTAACAATGTAAGTAATTGGATTTGTAGTATTAATGATAACGGCTGCACATTGACTTGTTGCACCAGTAATAGTTTCACCTTTTGTAAATGTTCCAGAAACACCAGTTACCGTTGATTGAGGTAATACTGGGTTTGCACTTGCATCTTCAGAATCAAGAACTGCATAAAGTTTGTAATGGTCTGCACGACCAAGTGAAATATCTGTATGTTGAGATGCAGTTCCAAACTCTGCACCACCAGTTGCATCAGCATCAACAAGTGTAAGAGTACACGCTTGTTTAGTTTTTGTTTTTTCAACTGCGACTGTTCTTGTAATTGTTGCGAGAACTTTTACTTTTGCACCATTACCCAAAACAGCTGCATTTGTAATTGTTAAAGAATTTGTTCCAGTTCCAGCAAATGAAGTTGTGGTTGTTGCACTAAGGTTAATAACATCACCAGCGGCTGCAGTTGTACTACTACCACCAATCGCAGAACCAGCAGTAAGAATAGTTACCACATAATCTGTATTTGAATTTGCACCAAAAGATTCAGTAGCAGATGATGTTAAGTTTATTTCACCAGAGGATGTTGTTGTAACAACAAACTGTTTTCTAAAGGTTAGTGAAGTTTGTGAAACACCACTATTAGTATCAGTCTTTAATGTCTTAATTCTTTTCTTTCTTAGTTTTCTAAGAAGAACATTCTTTTGTTGGTCACGAAGTTGATTTCTTAATCTAATAACTTGAACAGATGTAACAGCAGTTGCAGAGTTACTTGCAAGTGTCAAAGATGTATTAGATGCAATCGCATTAACTCTTGCAGTTAAATCAGAACCAGAACCACCAGCTCCAGGCACAGTAACAAAGTCACCAACTTTTAAGTCAAGAGTAAATGTAGTATTAAAACCAGTAACAGTTGCGTTTGAACCATTCATAGAAACATTACCACCAAGGGTAAGAGTGGAACTAAGAACAAGGTCACCAGTAAAGTCAGCAGTTGTATTTGGTGAGTTCATGAACACAGATTTTACGTCATCAAAGTTTCTTGTCGTGATAGCAGAAATTGTAAGAACAACATTACTAGAGTCTTCTAGTCTTTGGTTTGCTTGTGCAGAGGTTGGTTGTGAAGATGAAATAAGTTCTTCACCAACATTAAAATTACCAGATACAGTAATCAGTTGTAGAGTATTACTTGAAGTTGCACCACTATGTAAAAAACCAGTTGCACCAGATGTTGCACCAGTAATCTTTGCACCTTGAGTAATCTGTGCAGAACTGCCTGGTCTACCAGTACCACTAGTAAGAGTGATAGTTGTAAACATACGAATATCAAAAAGATATAGATTAAATTGAGAACTTGTAACAGAAGAACTTGTAAGTGTGTTTACACCAGCACCATCATTCCCAGATGCGTGTTCATATGCACGAGCTCTTGCAAAACCAATTAGTTGGTTTGGAGTTGCACCTCTACTTGCATTTTTAATAGAATGTAATTCGATTGCACGATATGGTTCTGCAACTTCACCAGAAATAAATGGTGAAATATCTGGAGAACCAAATGTTTTTTCTACTCTAACAAAGTTTCCAACTTCAACACCAGTGATAGCGGCATCAAAAGTATCTGTAGTTCTTGGTTTTGGTAAATCTAAAAATGTTGGGATAACAGTATTAATTTCATATCCACGAACATATGCTTTGCCTGGGTCAATCTGAATAGTTGCATTTGCTTCTGAAGGAGTATTACCTTCATCTGAAACTTGTGATACAGAATAAACACCTTCATTAGAACCATCATCTAATTGTTCTTTAATATCTATACCAAAAGGTCTAACTGTATAGTTTCCAGATTCATCAAAAGTTCTTCTTGCGATATTTTCTTGAAAGACATTATAGTCTGTTCTATCTACTAGTCTTTCAATAGAACCATTTTTTAATCTTAGTAGTTCAATAAAGTTATCATCATCAGATGAACCTAAAGGAAGTTTACCAAGAGTTAAATCAATTTTAAGTCTGTGAGCACCTTTTGCATTTACGTTTGTTGAACCAGCAGCATTATCTAAAAGAGTAGTATCTGATTCTGGTGTAACAAGAGTTTCAGTTACCGTTAAACCAACACGATAAGAAGGAGTGTTTGTATATTTGTCAAGGACAATCCTTTGTGCAGGCACACGAACAAACTGACCACGCACAAAGTAAACACCTTCCTCAATCGCAGCTGATGAACCGATAGAAGTTGCACCAGTTGTTAATAAGGTAGAAGAATTAGCACCAGCATTAAGAGAACTAATAGTTTTATCGGCTGCAAGACTTTCTCCATTTACAAATTCTACAGTAGAGTTTGCAATTGAAGCACCAGTTGAACCAGTTGCATTTGCATTTTGTGTTGCAGTTGTTAAGTATTTCACATAAAGAGTTGGTGAGTCTGTTGATGTGGCATCTGCAAATCCTACAACTCTTGCAGTGATACCAGAAATACTACCAGTAATAATTGAACCGACATAAGACGATAAGTATCCAGCGATAGCACCAGAGTTAAAAGTTGATTGCAACTTTACTGCATAATACTTATTTGTGAAGGTAATCTGGCCAGGAATGACCATAGACCCTTCTTTAAAAAAGTGTCTACCGTGTTTTTCAATTTGATTTTGAAGAATTGATTGTAGAGTTGTTAATTCTCTCGCTTGAACAGCAAAGCCAGGACGAAAGAGTACTCTATGAAAATTATCGTTATTATCAAAATCATCATAATATGGTGATACGTTTAAATCGGTTTTTTGCATTGTTTAGAATTCCACTACGACTTTAATATCCTCTGTTTGGTCTGAGGCTCTTGAGATTGCTCTTCTGTTTTCAACATAGATTATCTCACCAGTATCCCTTGATAGTTCTGGGTTTGCATATCCACTTGCAAAGACAACACCATTAGTAGTTCCAGATGTTGAAGTTGCTGGAGTAAATACTGCATTTGAGTTTGCACCAGTTACAGCATTCGCACCAGAAAATGCAGTGAGATTTTGATTTGCATCTAATCCATAGTTTGTATATTTTTCTTGAACATAATAAAGTATTCTGTTTGTTGCATCCCACTCTACTACAGTACCAACTGCACCAGTAGTTGCTTGTGTAATCTTTTCATCAACTTGATAAGTTCCATTACCACCAGAGGCCATTAGGATTGCATTTGTTGTTCTTGCAGTAGAAAGTGTTGAAACAGCATTAGTTGCAAAGTCTTTTGGATTTTTAACAATACCAACTCTTCTAAAATCATTTACTTGAACAACATCAGAATCAGATGGTTCAAGTTTTGATTGTAACATTACATAATGTCCACCAAGTTCTGCAATGTCATCAGTACCATGACCACCAGCTGGTTCAATGATTGCTTTGATTGTAGCTGCAGTTGCACCATTCCAAGATGTTAATATAGAACCAGAGATTAATGTTGACGCACTTGCATCAGTGTAAATGTTTGTACCAGCAAGGTCAAAGTTTGCAAAGGAATATCCAGTTCCGTTTGCTTGCATCTGTGAAAATGCTGCTGTACTACCAAGTTCTTGAATTGTACCACTAGTTACTTTTAATTTTACAATTCCACCAGAACCGTCACCTCTTAATTTTGTATAATAATCACCATCTGGAACACCAGTATATGTACCACCAGAGGTTACCATGAATACATATACACCTCTGTTTGCATCAGCATTTGCATTTACTGTAACAGGCATAAAGTCAGTTGTCAAGAAGTTTTGAATTTCTGAAGTTGTCATTGTATACATATACTTGATGTAATAGTTGTTATCTTGCCAGAACGGTGCATTGTTTGTTGATGTTGGTTCTGAACCAGAAATATTTGATGCACCAGTTTGAAGTTGGTCACCATTGTAAAGAACTTTATAAACTTTGTGTTCAGCAGTCTTGAAAAAGAATGTAGAGTCAAATACATTTGTTGCACCACTTGAACTTGTAGTTTTTGTAGTTCCGTAGTTACCAGTAGATACTCCACCAACATCATGTCTGTACATATCAAATGCAGAAGATGTTGAGAAATCTCTACGAGGTATTACATATGATTTTGAAGAAATAAGTTTTGCAGCTAACATATCATCCCAATAATATGATTCTGGTGCAACACTATCTACTGGAGTTGGGGGGTTATTATCTGTAGTCGCACCCTCACTCGTCCAAGGAGAATGTTTACCAACAAACATATAGTACTTACTAGATGCAATATCGGCAAAGAAACTGTCTGCGTTAGACTGTCTAAATTTTTCTGTAATTATCGCTGCCATTGTTTTTTCCTATAATCTTATTTAGTGTGGTTCTCTATCATTACTCTGGTTTAGTAGGCCACTTAACATTATCTGGTGATTTATACGTTTTGGTTATATCCCTTAATTCTTGACGATACTTTTTCCATGCATCAGACATTGTAGGAGCATCTGGTAAACTCATCCAATCTGATTGACTTAGTAAATTGTTTCTTTGTAATCTTAAATTTTCTAAATCTGATGCTGGTTTTTCTTCTTTTTCATATCTATTCCACTCAGCTGCAATCGCTTCTTTTTCAGATTGACTAAGTTTTTTATCTGGTCTATCACCAACATCTTTCCATGTATATGTCATATTATGAGTCCTTTATTCCGTATAAACTTATTTTTGCATATATGTTATTACTCACAATTCTAAATCGCAAACCATGAGTTCTTCCAGCTGCTGTCATAAAACCTCCAGTCGCTCCAATTGCATAAGTACCAGATGTTTGGTAACTAGAAATTGAAGTGTAAGCTACAGTATTTTTTGCAGAATCGAATGGACTATAAACTCTTATCTGACCACCAGATATTTCATTAGCTGCATTACCAGCATTAATATGTCCTCTGAAAAATCCATTTGCACCAGTGTCTACATTCCATGTACTACTACTACCACTAGCACGATAAGAAGAAGTTGTATGACCTACAGTATTAGTATTAGAAAAACCAGACCCATCTTGAGAGGGTTCAATTCTCATTTCATTATTACCAGAACCATATACATAATGCATTATAAATTCATATATGTCATATGTATCATCAAAAACAACACCATTACTTCCATGTAAAAAATCTATAGATGATGCGTTAGTACCAGTTTGGGTTTTTATGTGTTGAAGAGTTCCAATACTAGTTAGTGAAGAACCATCAAATGCTGGTAATGTTCCAGAAGTTGCCATCTTTCCAACTGTTACTGCATTGGCAGCTAGTTTTGCAGTGGTAATAGAACCATCTGCAATATCAGCGGCAACAACTGCATCAGCAGGAATTTTTGCACCAGTTACGGCATCATTCGCTATTTTTGCAGTTGTTATTGCATCAGTAGCAATTTTTGCACTTGTTACTGAGTCACTTGCAAGAGCGTTTGCTCCTAATGTATCAATAGCCATTGACTACTCCCTATTCCTTATTAAGCGACAGCACAACCGTTGTTAGCAAGAACTGCCCAACCACCAGTTGTATTATACATCAATACCACACCATCACCTACGTCACCGAAAGTAATTGTTGTTCCACCATTTAAGGTTGCTGGAGTAAGGGTTGCGTCACCACCGTCTGTTACCATTGAGATTGTTTTCAATTGTCCGTTAACACCATTTGCAAGTGTAAACGCTTGAGCACCAGATGTTACAATTGCACTATGCGCTGTGTTAAGTGACAATGCAACAGCAGAACCACCACCAGTTGCAGTTTGAGTAGCAACAACAGTTTTTGCACCACTTAACAATACGTTTGGAGTTGCTCTTGCAGAACCAGCATCTAGAGGTAACATGAAGAAACCACTATCAGATGCAGAGTGAGGTTGACCCATTATAGTTTGACCGTGAGTATTGTTCTCACAGTTAAGTCGAACAGCACCTTGGTTGTTTGCACCACCAGATGAACGAATTGCAACATGACCAGTTCCTTTTGGAAGTAATGCAAGGTCAACATTGGTTTCACCAGATGCACCGATAATTGGTGCAGTA